>VOFK01002861.1_pt1 | contig 263805 bp, 270 predicted proteins | sample 5384121 | NCBI WGS metagenome assembly VOFK01 (sample SAMN12384730, study PRJNA508395) | human gut metagenome | isolation source: healthy gut J | host: Homo sapiens | reverse complement strand
ACCTTCGCATGCTCTTAGCTTCACAGCTACCAGACTTCCGTTTCTCTCTCACGCTGATTGCAATCTTCAGCTTATTGGCGAAGGTAATGCTTGAATTTTTACGATTCGCTGTCAACTGGACACCGGTGCCTGTTAATGGCGGGTATTGATTTTCGGAAGAATGATTGCTTTACAATACTTAACTTTGGAGCCATGAGGCTTTTTGGGTAAGGTAATAAGCATTAAATTTTACTGTTTGTGACCTTGCTGACGAACTGCTTGTTCAAAAATCATTTTTGTTACGAATATCAACGGTCGATGTTGACAGCGTTATGTTTTGAGATTGCGGAAAACCGCTTGTTCAGCTTTCAAAGTGGCGACTTCACAGCAAAAGCTTTGCGCCGAATTTTCATGCAATATTGCGAAAAAGTTCAACGGCGAAGTATCGCTGAGCAGTTTCGGTAAAAGAAAAGTAACGAAGTTGAAAAAGAAAAAGCCGAAACAAAAGGAACAGGTCCTTTTTAGTTTTCAAACTTTATTGTAGTTATTTCTATGATTATAAAGTGCTTTGATAAACTTCAAATTACACGCCGAAACTTCTCCATCCAGAAAGAACACATAAAATGATATAATTAAAGTAATTCTAAAGTATGAAGTTAGCTGACATTAGGGCTGAGATGATTGATATGATGTGAGGGAATTCACGGATAAGGGTTTTAAAATGAAATTTGTACCGACTATTACGGTGGAATGTATAGCCTGAGTCCATTTCAGGTATCAGATAGAGGAGAATGTGGATGATTCGAGTTTGCTTGCATCCAGAATGTTTCCAAGTCTGATGATGGTTGTTCGCTTTCATAATGCTTTTCGTTTCTAACTTCTTTTATCCAGTTTGTAATCTTATTTTAGACCAGGGCAACAGCTTACCTCGTTTTAAAGGAGTGAGCTTTGAAATTATATTGCTTTTGTGTGTTCATACAACTTTACTAATAGGTTTGCTTCAATAATAATACGAAAAGTATTGTTGACAGTTGTTGTTTAGTAAATATCAGATTGAGGATAGCTGATGTCCCAAATTGTTGATATCTTAAACGACCCATATAGGGCAGGCGTTTTGTTCTGCGCTCATGAATACAGATGATTGTGTCGTACTCCTCACCACAACGCACTACCGGGCGCTTTTCACATACTATTTTCTAGCACGCTTTCAACATTAATTCAGCCAGTATTTCATATACTTTTTCACTTTTGCTTTTATTATGTCCTACGACATCCACAACACCAGACATTCCGATGAAGTCTTTTTGAAAATATATTAACTTTTTAATCGGAGGAATTTACAGTTATGAACTTTTGATAACTTTGAAAAGCAATAAAAACTGGTTATGACGAGTTTATTGGCGTCAGATATAATACTGACTGACAACAACTTATCCAGGGATTTGTTCATTCATCATCGAGATTCACCGAGTCTGCGTCAACTGCAGAAACAGAAAGCTCTTATGAATGGAGCACAAGATTCGGCATCAAGTGTGAAATTCGAATTGGTACCGCCATTCGTATAAACGGTAACAACGAGAGTCGTCACTAACTAACTTTCGTTACATGAAAGTGCTTATTCTTTTAATACAGCATCGAATTGCACTCTTCACAGAACTACTTTCATCGGATTCATACGGTTCGCGGTATTCTTCGAACGCATTCTTCACAACGAATAACAACTATTCATACGGCAATCCGTCTACCAAGAATCCAGCGGCTCACAGTCAGGTTCGTTTCGTATGCAAATAAACTGTTCGCAAAGGCTGAAGAAAGTAAAGTTAAAAAGCCTAAAAGCCGAAGAGAAGCACATCAAAGGGTTTTGTAGCCGCAATGCTTGTAGCCGCAATCATTCTCGGCGGCGGTGCAGGATTCGGTGGCGCATGCTTGCATCATCGCTTAACAACAACTCATCTTCGAGTGTAAACATCAAACAGGCATCCGCAAACAGCACATCAACCACAAGCAATGCCGCTCTCAGCGGAACAACTTCCGAAAATTGTTAAGAAGACAGCCGACAGCGTAGTTGAAATTGCTACCGAAAGCGTTGTAACAGGCGGATTGCTCAGCAGTATGTTCAGCAAGGTGCAGGTTCAGGTGTTATCATTTCCGAGGACGGTTACATCATCACAAACTACCATGTAATCGAAGGTGCGGAGAATATCACGGTAACACTCCGTGACGGTGCAACTTCATACAAGGCTAAGATAATCGGCAGTGATGAGGACAACGATATCGCACTTCTTAAAGTAGATGCAACAGGTCTTTCAGCCGCAACAATGGGTAACAGCTCAGATCTTGCAGTAGGCGACTATGTTGTTGCAATCGGTAATCCCGCTCGGACAGCTCGGCGGTACAGTAACGAACGGTATTATCAGTGCACTTGCCCGTCAGGTAACGGTTGAGGGTAAGAGTATGACGCTTCTCCAGCACAACGCTCAGATCAGCCCCAGGTAACTCAGGCGGCGGACTCTTTAACTCAAACGGTGAGCTTATCGGTATTGTAAACGCAAAAGGACAGTGCAACAGAGGTTGAAGGTATTGCATTTGCTATTCCGATTAACAATGTTCTTGATATAATTGACGATCTCAAAACATACGGTTATGTAAAGGGCAAGGTTGACCTCGGTATGGAGCTTACAGATATCACATCCGACGATTCCACATTCTACTACGGACTCAGCAACACAGGCTGTTATGTTCTTTCGGTAACAAGCGGTTCTAATGCAGAAAAAGCAGGATTTATGAGAGGCGATATGATTACCGCAGTAAACGGTACAAGTGTTTCTTCAAAATCAGACATTGAAACAGCCCTCATGGATTCAAAGGTTGGAGATACAGTAACTTTTACCGTTACAAGAAGAGGTAAGACTGCAAATCTCAAGCTCACTCTTGCAGAATATTCACCGAGCGGCAGTTCTTCAACAGGCAATTCAAAAACACAGAATAAGTCGTCGCAATCACAGGGCAAAAGTTCAGATAACAGTGACAACGACTCAATCTGGAACTATATGTTCGGTCAATAACAGCCAACAAGCTTTTTAGCTTTTTATATAAATATTCATACAGTCAAAGCTGTAGACAAAAAGCTCTCTCTTAACGAACAAAGCTCCGTAACCGCACGGAGTTTAAAATTCATTTTTGCTTTAATATTCAATAAAAGAAAAAGAACCGTGCCATAAAAAAGCACGGTTCTTTTTGTTTGTTTAAAAAATCTTATTTATTTTTCTTCCATATATTTAAGCTGTTTGTAAATCATATTGGCACACATATACACATTACCGCCGCCCATTGTGAGAATGAGGTCGCCCTCTTTTGCATTCTTGCAAACATAGTCGGTAATTTCTTCAAATGTGTCAAGACATACAGAACCCGGAACTTTTGCACCGAGGTCAGTAGAATAGATGTTATATGTGTTTGTTTCACGAACAGGTAGAATAGCCGAAATAATTGCTTGATCCGGAATTTTAAGAGCCTCCGCAAAATCGTCAAGGAGCATGGCTGTTCTTGAAAATGTATGTGGCTGGAATACTGCCCAAACCTTGTTAAAAAGCCCATTTGCATTGCGGCATTGAGTGTTGCAGTAAGTTCTGTGGGATGATGAGCAAAGTCATCGGCAACAGTAATTCCGTCAGGTGTGCCGAGAATATCAAATCTTCTGTGAACACCGCCGAACTTGTGAAGATTCTCGGAAATTTCCTTCGGAGTAGCGCCAAGATAATGTGCAGTAGCCGCAGCGGCAAGTGCATTATAAATGTTGTGCTTTCCGGGAACGATAAGCTTAATCTGTGTGAGCTTCTCACCCTTGAAGTAAAGGTCAAACTGCTCGTGAACACCCTTGTCTGCGCTGATGTTTTCAGCTCTGTAATCGCAGTTTTCGCCAAAACCGTAGGTGATTTTCTCAATCTCAACATCCTTTACGGCATCAAGAGTGTTTTCGTCGTCACCGTTGATAACAAGCAAGCCTGTTGTCTGATGAGCAAATTTGTTGAATGACTTCTTTATGTTGTCAAGATTCTTGAAGTAGTCAAGATGATCTGCGTCAATATTAAGAATAATCGAAATAAACGGATTGAGCTGTAAGAATGTGTCAACATACTCACAGGCCTCACAAACGATTATATCGCTGTGACCGACATAGCTGTTACCGCCGATGAACGGAAGTTTTCCTCCGATAATAGCTGACGGATCAAAACCGCTGCCGATAAGCACCTGTGAAAGCATAGCTGTTGTAGTTGTTTTGCCGTGTGTACCCGAAACCGCAATACTTCTTCTGTATCTTCTTGTAACAATACCGAGCATTACGCTTCTTTCAATGCACGGAATACCGAGTTCCTTTGCCGCCTGTCTTTCGGGGGTTAGTTTCCTTAATAGCCGCTGAGTAAACAACAAGCTCTGCACCCTTGATATTTTCTGCGGCGTGTCCCATAAATACGGGAATGCCGTAACCCTTAATTCTGTCAAGAGTTTCACCCTCGTTCATATCCGAACCCGAAAGCTCGTAACCCTCGTGGTGAAGAATCTCAGCCAGCGGACACATTCCGCTGCCGCCTATACCGATAAAATGTATTCTTTTTTATGTTATCCATAAGACTGTCGTAATTCACAATAGTCCACTCCATTCCTGATAAGTATATTTGTCTGTCAGAAAAATCATTCCGCTTTGCCTGTATTTAAGTCGGAACACAGGTTGATTTGCATTCAAAGAGCAATGCCGTGACAGAACTGCAATACTCATATTATAAGACGAATGGACAAAAAAAAAAATAAATACCTAATTTGATATTTGTGCAATTTTTGTGTATTGTACGGATACTGTGTTTTAATTGTTGCCAAATTGTAGAGTAAATGCTAAAATAAAGGGAATAGGATTATAACTAAAAATACACATAAAATTGCAGAGTGATAAAATGACTTTAAAAAAGAACGATATTGTAAACCTTACAATAACTTCGGCAACTGCCGAGGGAAGCGGAGTCGGAAGAACAGATGACGGCATTGCCGTTTTTTGTACAGGGTTCTGCAATCGGTGACGAACTCAATGTGCGTATATTAAATGTTAAGAAAACCTACGCTTTCGGCAAAATCGAAGAAATTCTCGTTCCGTCCAAGGCGAGAATTACTCCCGACTGCGAAAACTTTATGAAGTGCGGCGGTTGCACATGGCGACATATTTCTTATGAAGAAGAATGCAAAATAAAACAGCAAAGAGTTGAGGATGCCGTAACACACGCATCGGCGGTCTTGATAATGTTGTTTTCAAGCCGATAATTTCGTCGGATAATATCACAAGATACCGCAACAAGGCGCAGTATCCTGTCGGTCTTGACCGTGACGGAAATGTTGTGACGGGCTTTTATTCATTCCACAGCCACCGCATAATCAATTGCACCGACTGTATTTTACAGCCCAAAATTTTTGCAAGGGTAATTGAAATTACAAAAGATTTTATCGCAAAAACTAACACGGAAATTTATGATGAAACAACAGGCAAGGGAAGACTTCGCCACATTTATATCAGAATCGGCGAGGTTTCGGGCGAGCTTATGGTGTGCTATGTTGTCAACGCAAACGGTCTTAAACAGGAAGATTTACTCGTGAAAATGCTCAAATCCGAACTTCCGCAGTTAAAAAGTGTGATTATTAATTCTAACAGAGAAAAAACCAATGTTGTTCTCGGCAGAAAAAACAGAACAATCTACGGAAGTGACCATATTACCGACACACTTTGCGGATTGCAGTTTAAGATTTCACCGTTTTCGTTCTGGCAGATCAACAGAAAACAGGCTGAAAAGCTTTACGGCAAAGCCAAAGAATATGCAAATCTTAAATCTGACGAAATTCTGCTTGATTTATACTGCGGAACGGGTACAATAGGTCTTACAATGGCGGATTCCTGTAAACAGCTTATCGGTGCGGAGATTGTTGAAGATGCCGTGAAAGATGCAAATGAAAATGCAAAAGCAAACGGCATTGAGAACGCACGGTTTATCTGCGGAGATGCCTCAGATGCCGCATTTCAGCTTGAAAAAGAGGGTTTAAAACCCGACTGCGTAATTCTTGATCCACCGAGAAAAGGCTGCGGCGAAGAGCTTGTAAAGACAATTTCAAGAATGTCGCCGAGCCGTGTAGTCTATGTATCCTGTGACCCCGCAACCCTCGCAAGAGATTTAAAATTCTTCACAGAAAACGGCTACACCCCCAAAGAAATCACCCCCTGCGATATGTATGTTCTCCGGAACCTCCCATGTGGAGAGCGTGGCATTGATTGAAAGAAATTAACAAAATAATATAGAAAAGGAATTAAAATGCAAAATACACTTAAAATAAAACGAACAAAAACAGCTTTGGCATTTAATCTTGCGATTATCGCTTGTGAGATTGCCGCAATAATTATCGTGTTTTTCAAAATAGGCTGCTATCCGCTTGTATATTACACTGAGGACAGCAACCTGTTTGCACTTGTTGCCTGTGCGGTTATGGCAGGCTTTCAGGTGCGATATCTCAAAAGCGGAAAAGAAATTCCGCACTCGGTTCAAATGTTCAAATATATGGCGGCGGCTGTACTTTCGGTAACATTTATCGTAGTTCTTGCTGTACTTTCCCCGATGCGTGGAGAGGGCATAAACGGTTGGCTCTATATGCTTTTTAACAAAGACTTCACCTTTTTACATACTTTGTGTCCGATTCTTACAATTTTATCGTTTGTGCTTTTTGAAAAAGAACCTCACCTTAACACAAAATCAGCTTTCACGGCTACAATCCCTACATTAATATATGCGATTCTGCTTATTATACTTAATATAGTCGGTGCAGTTGACGGTCCATACCCGTTTTTGCGTGTGATGAATCAACCGTTGTATATGTCATTTGTTTGGTTCATCGTTATAGTAGGCGGTGCGTTTTTCCTTGCACTTCTGCTTCAAAAACTTAATTCAACAGGAAGAAAAAGAAAATAATAGATAATAAGACAGTAAACAGATGAAAATTTTAGATTGGAGTGATTTTTATGAAATACCGCAAGTTGGTGGAGAATGCTAAAAAGCCAAACGGCTTTTGGGGCAAAATGATGATTAAGGCTATGAATAAAGGACATTCAAGCCTTACCTCATGGGGACTTGAACATATGAATATCGAACGCACAGCAACTGTACTTGACATAGGCTGCGGCGGCGGAAAAACCGTTGACCGACTTTGCTCAATTGTTGCCAACGGCAAGGTTTACGGAATCGACTATTCCGAACTCTCGGTAAAATCCTCCGAAAAACTCAATTCAAAAAATATACTCTGCAACAAAGCGAAAATTCTTCAGGCATCAGTATCAGATATGCCTTTTGATGACAATACATTCGACAATATCACGGCAGTTGAAACCTACTACTTCTGGCCTGATAAGGAAAATGATGTAAAAGAAGTTTTCCGTGTTCTCAAACAGGGCGGAACGGTTATGCTGCTTTTTGAAATGCTCAGAACAGACGATGATCCGTTCAAGTGGGAAAAGGTTGAAAATATGCTGAATATCAAGTCGGTAACCCCGCAGGAAATCAGATCCGTACTTGAATCGGCAGGCTTTGAAAACATAAACACATACACTAAGGAAGGTACAACATGGCTTTGTGCCACAGCACAAAAACCGAAGGATGATGAAAACTAATGAAGGCTTTGATTACAGGTGCAAGTTCGGGCATAGGAAAAGAAATTGCCCGATATCTTGCAGAACTCGGTTATGACCTTATTCTTGTATCACGCTCAACAGATAAGCTTAACAAGCTGAAAGAGGAACTTTCAAATGTGAATGTCAGGGTAATTACGCTTGATTTTTCACGAGAAAGTGACAGCCTGGATTTGTATGAGCATATTAAGAATGAAAATGAACAGATTGATTTTCTTGTCAACAACGCAGGCTTTGGAGCATACGGAAAATTTTTGGATGTTCCGCTTGAAAGAGAGCTTGAACTCATTCACACAAATGTTTCAACGGTTCACATTCTCACAAAGCTTTTTCTTAAAGATATGGCGGAGAGAAACAGCGGATATATTCTCAATGTAGGTTCTGCCGCAGGATTTCTTGCAGGACCGACATTTGCAAGCTACTATGCGTCAAAGAATTATGTTGTCCGTCTTACTCAGGCGATTCATGAAGAGATGCGTAGGGATAATAAAAATGTCAAGGTTTCCGTACTTTGCCCGGGTCCCGTAAAAACCAACTTCAATAATGTTGCGGATGTAAAATTCTGCATAAGAGGACTTGACCCGAAGTTTGTTGCAAGGTATGCCGTTGACATGACCATGAAGGGCAAAATGATTATCACACCCGGCTTTGAAATGAAAGCGGTGTCGTTTTTCAGACATTTTGCACCCGAAAAACTTCTCACAAGAATTTCTTATAATGTGCAGATGAAGAAAAACGGTATAAAATAATTATCATATAGAAATAGGGGAGGTGACACATTGAGGATAAAATTCGTTGACAAGGCGATAAAACTTTACAAAAGAATAACAGGCAGATTTGAACCGATAACAAGCAAATGCGTTCACGATAATATTTTTGCAATTGCCGGACAGTCGGCATTCTTTATTATATTATCGGCTGTGCCGCTCTCAATGTTCTTTGTGTCACTTTTGCAGAACCTGCACATTCCGATTGATTTTGTTTATCACGGACTCAGCAGTGTGTTTTCGTCAAAAATTGCCGATGATTTAACATACTTTCTGACCTCTGCCTATGAAAGTGCTGTGGGAATTTCCCTTGTAACGCTTGTAGTCACTCTGTGGTCGGCGGCACAGGGAATCCACGCAATCACAAACGGTCTTAACAGAATTTATGACGCTTACGAAAACAGAAACTGGTTCTTTTTAAGAATAAGGGCGATGTTCTACACAATTGCATTGTTTGTAATTGTGCTTGCGTCACTTGTACTTATTGTCCTCGGTTCAACAATTAACGATTTCCTTTCACCGCATTTAAAATCGTTGCCGGACATAATCGGAATAATCTATCATCTCAGATATATACTTATCTTTTTGTTTCTGACGGTATTGTTTGCGCTGATTTACAGGAACTTTCCGAACATCTCACGCAGCGAGCATAAGGAATACGGCTTTAAGTCACAGTTGCCCGGTGCGTTTCTCTGCACGGTTTCGTGGTATGTGCTTTCGTTCGGTATTTCGGTTTATGTGTCGGATTTCAACGGATTCTCCGTGTACGGAGGTCTTACAAGAATTGCCGTTATTATGATCTGGTTTTATTTTCTTATGGTTTGTCTTATGGTTTGTGCGGAAATCAATTATGTCTATCATGACAGGATAAAAGCGTTTACCGTTGCAAAATTTAAAAGAAAGGTAAAAACCAAAGGTTCAGAGCTTAATCAAATAAGAAAAGAAAGAAAAAATAATAAGTCAAATAAAAGTAAATAAATCAAAATAAAACACTTCCGTTCGGTGATACTACCAATGGAGGTGTTTTTTGTGAAAAGAAAATTTTCTAAAAAGGTGATTTCAATATTGCTCGTATTTGCAATGCTAATCGGCGGAGCGTGCTTTTCATGCACAAGTGCAGCGGCGTTTGACCTTGGCTATATCAGCGAGGACGGAATGAAGCTTGGTTACAGTATAATCAAGGGCTATTCCAAAATGTCGATGAAAAAAGGTCAGTACAAGGACGGGAAAATTGCCGTTTACTGCGGACTTGATGTGAATAATCTATATGTTATGGGTTCGCTCGGTTGGTTCTATATGACAAACGGTGTTGATCTCGACCGTGCAATGACGGATAACGATTACGCAATGGAGATGATTGCAAAGCTTGACTCACACCTTCAAGGTGCAGGCATAACAAATGACAGGGCAAAAGAAAAGAAAGCCGAGATTTTAAAGGATGCAAAGTATGTTTATCAATGCTTTGACACATTGGGACTTTACATTGTTGATGTTGAGAAAAAAACAGAGCCGATGAACTCATGAACGACAGCGGTATTGATTTTGTGCTTGACGGCGGTTGCGTTCCCAAAAATATGAAAGACCTCAACATTGACGGAAAAACAGATGAAAAGGACGCTGAGCTTATTCAGAAGTATCTTATCAAAGACCTGACCTTTGACGATTATGACGAAAATCAGTATGCTCTTTTTGTTTGCGATATCAACGGTGATAAAACCCCCGATATCCGTGATGCGACAGAAATTCTAAAAAGTGACAATTGTCATAATTTGTGCAAAGTGAATATGATTTTAACTGCGACAGCTGTAATTTTAGCTGTCGCTTTTGATTTGTGACAGCAATGTGAAACTTTGAATAATTATTTGTAATTTCTCTTGACATTCAAAATGAAGGTGCTATAATTACTGATACAAATTGTTTTGTATCGAACTATTCTATATAGAACATAATCTCATAAGTGTGATTTCGGAGGTGAAATAATGTGTGATGACAAAAGCGTAAAAAGCTGTAAGTGCAATAAACGCTTTAATGATTCAATCGGTCACGAAATCAAGGTGCTTAATCAGGTTTTGCAGAGAAAGTTAATCTATTCCGCCAAGGATAAGGGTGTGGATAAGCTGACTCTTATGCACGGCTGGATTATTGCATATCTCTATGATCATCGTGATGAAGATGTTTATCAAAAAGATATTGAAAACGCATTTTCAATTGCCCGTTCAACCGTTACAAGTATTCTTAAACTTATGGAAAAGAAAAATTACATAACGAGGGAGAGCGTTGAAAGTGATGCAAGGCTCAAAAAACTTGTCTTGACCGAAACAGGTATTGAACTTCATTACAAAATCGAAAATATGATAACCAAAAACGAAACTTTGCTTGACAGTCTGCTGACAAAAGAAGAAAAGAAACAATTTCTTTTTCTTATAAATAAAATTCTCAGCGGACTTGAAAATGCAAATTAAAACGGAAGGAGATAAGTATGATAAAAACTTTGGCAAAAAATATCAAAGGTTTCGTCAAAGAATCCGTTCTGACTCCGTTCTTTATGATACTCGAAGTAATTGTTGAAACAATTATTCCGTTTCTTATGTCATCAATGATTGACGACGGTATCAACAAGGGCGATATGCAGCACATATTCATAACGGGCGGTTATATGGGTGCACTTGCACTCACGGGCTTGTTTGCAGGTATGATGGGCGGTATCTACGGTGCAAAAGCTTCGGCAGGCTTTGCAAGAAACCTCAGACGCTCAATGTTTGCAAATATCCAGTCATTCTCGTTTGCCAACATTGACCGTTACTCAACCGCAGGACTTGTTACCCGTATGACAACGGATGTAACAAATCTTCAGAATGCATATCAGATGCTTTTAAGAATGTGTTTCAGAGCGCCTGTATCGCTCATCTGTGCAATGGCAATGACATTCATCATCAATGCAAGGCTTGCCTGTATTTATCTCATTGCAACAATTTTACTTTCTGTTGTTCTTGCCTTTATTATGAAGGCAACATACAAGTATTTCAGTCAGGTTTTTGAAAAGTACGATGAACTCAACGCAAGCGTTCAGGAAAATGTAACTTCAATCAGAGTTGTAAAGGCTTTTGTTCGTGAAAAACACGAAGTTGGCAAGTTCCGCAAGGCAGCCGACAATGTTTACAGACTCTTTGTTAAGGCTGAAAATGCCATGGTAACAGTATCACCGATTATGATGGTTACTTCATACGCATCAATCATCCTTGTAAGCTGGTTTGGCGCAAATATGATCGTAAGCAGTGAGCTTACAACAGGTGAACTTACAAGTATGCTCACATATTGTATGAACATTCTTATGAATCTTCTTATGGTGGCAATGGTGTTTGTAATGCTCACAATGAGCCTTGCAAGCGGCAAGCGTGTTGCAGGTGTGCTTAATGAAAAATCAACGCTTGCAAATCCCGAAAACCCTGTTTACGAGGTTAAGGACGGAAGCATTGAGTTTGACAATGTTTCATTCTCATACAACACAAAAGCCGAAAAACCGATTCTCAACGATATCAACCTAAAAATCAAATCAGGCGAAACAATCGGTATTATCGGCGGTACGGGTTCTTCAAAAACAAGCCTTGTAAACCTTATTGCAAGACTTTATGATGTAACCGAAGGTTCTGTTAAGGTCGGTGGAAAAGATGTTCGTGACTATGATATCGAAACTCTGCGTGACAAGGTTTCGGTTGTGCTCCAGTCGAATGTTCTTTTCAGCGGTACAATCCTTGACAACCTCAGATGGGGCAACGAAAATGCTACAGAGGAAGAATGCGTCAATGCCTGCAAGCTGGCGTGTGCAGATGCGTTTATCGAAAGCTTCCCCGATAAGTACAACACAAAAATCGAACAGGGCGGTACTAATGTTTCGGGCGGTCAGAAACAGCGTCTTTGCATTGCAAGAGCTTTGCTGAAAAATCCGAAAATTCTTATTCTTGATGATTCGACAAGTGCAGTTGATACCGCAACAGACGCAAGTATCCGCAAGGCATTCAGCGAGAATATCCCCGATACTACAAAGCTGATTATTTCACAGCGTGTATCAAGCGTTTCACACGCAGACAAGATTATTGTAATGGATGACGGTGAGATAAGCGCAGTGGGTACTCACGAAGAACTTATCAAAAACAGTCCGATTTACAATGAAATTTATGTTGCCCAGACAAGCGGCAACGGTGATTTTGATGCGAAAGGAGAGCTGTAATTATGCCGGGACCAATGGGAAGAAGAAACCGAGGACCTGCACAAAAGGTTGAAAATTCAGGTCAGGTTCTTAAAAGACTATTCGGTATTATCTTCAAAAAATATAAATTTCAGATGATTATTGTTTTCGTCTGCATCCTCATCAGCGTACTTGCAAATGTTCAGGGTTCATTGTTTATACAGAATCTTATTGACGATTACATCACTCCGATGATTCAGAGCGGCAGCCGTGACTTCGGACCGATGCTCGGAGCAATTTTAAGAGTTGCAATTTTCTATGCAATCGGTGCGGCGTCGGCGTTTATCTACGCAAAAATTATGGTTTATGTAACACAGGGTACAATGCGTGATTTGCGTTGTCAGATATTTGAACATATGGAAAGCCTTCCGATAAAATACTTTGACACACACTCTCACGGCGATATTATGAGTGTTTACACAAACGATATTGACACCCTCCGTCAGATGATCAGCCAGAGTATTCCTCAGCTTTTCAACAGCGGAATTACAATCATTGCCGTTCTTGTCAGTATGTTTACACTCAGTATTCCTCTTACAATTCTTACACTTATAATGGTTGGTGTAATGCTTTTTGTAACAAAACAGCTTGCGTCACGAAGCGGAAGGTTTTTTGCAAAACAGCAGGCAGACCTCGGTGCGACTAACGGTTACATTGAGGAGATGATGAACGGTCAGAAGGTTGTAAAAGTATTTAACCATGAAAAAAAGAGCATTGAAGAATTCAATGAGCTTAATGACAGGCTTTTCAACAGTTCATACAACGCAAACAAGTTTGCAAATATCCTTATGCCGATTAACGCACAAATCGGTAACATCAGCTATGTACTTTGTGCAATCGTAGGTTGTATCTTTGCTCTCAACAACTTCCTCGGATTTACAATCGGTAAACTCGTAAGCTTCCTCACATTCAACAAGAGCTTTACCCAGCCTATCAATCAGGTCAGCCAGCAGTTTAACTCAATTGTTATGGCGCTTGCAGGTGCAGACCGTATCTTTAAACTTCTTGACGAAGAGCCTGAGGTTGATGACGGATATGTAACACTTGTTAATGTACGCAAAGAGGGCGACAGGCTTGTTGAAACTGAGGAAAAAACAGGTATGTGGGCTTGGAAGCATACTCACAGCATAACAGGCGAAACAGAGTATCGTGAACTCAAGGGTGCGCTTGTTATGGACGATGTTGACTTCGGTTATACAGATGATAAAATCGTTCTTCACAATATTGATTTGTACGCAGAACCCGGTCAGAAGATTGCGTTTGTCGGTTCAACAGGTGCAGGCAAAACAACAATCACAAACCTTATTAACCGATTCTATGATATTCAGGACGGTAAAATCCGTTATGACGGAATCAATATCAACAAAATCAAAAAAGGCGACCTTCGCCGTTCACTCGGTATAGTTTTACAGGATACACACCTGTTCACGGATACCGTAATGGAAAATATCCGTTACGGCAGACTTGACGCAACAGACGAAGAGGTTATCGCAGCGGCAAAGCTTGCCAACGCAGACAGCTTTATCAGAAAACTTCCTGACGGCTACAACACCCTGCTCAAAGGTGACGGCGGCAATCTCAGTCAGGGACAGCGCCAGATGCTTGCGATTGCAAGAGCCGCTGTTGCAGATCCGCCCGCACTTATCCTTGATGAGGCTACAAGTTCAATTGATACCCGTACCGAAAAGATGGTTCAGGACAGCATGGATAAGCTTATGCACGGCAGAACAACCTTTGTTATTGCCCACAGACTTTCTACAATCAAGAATTCAGACTGTATTATGGTTCTTGAAAAGGGCAGAATCATCGAGCGTGGTTCACACGAACGGCTTCTTGAACAAAAGGGCAGATACTATCAGCTTTATACAGGCAAAACCGCATAATGATAATCGAAAGGGGAGAGTTGCAAAGGCTCCCCTTTTTCTGTTCTTGAAATATTGACTTGTTTATTGTACAATAATATTCGGAATTGTGAGGTGTTAAAAATCAAAGCTAATTCAAAGCTAATATTAAAACTTACTGCATTGCTAACAGTAATTTGTCTTGCACTTTGTTCGTGTTCAATCAATATCAATGTGAACGGTTCCGATTCGGAAAGCAAAACAACTGTTTCAGAAATCGGAACATTATCGGTTCATTACCTTGATGTCGGACAGGGTGACAGCATATTTATTGAACTGCCGAATCAAAAGTGTATGCTGATTGATGCAGGCGAAAATATGTACGGCAAAAGTATTACCGAATATATCAATAATCTCGGATACACAAATATTGATTATCTCGTTGCAACCCACCCTCATGCCGACCATATCGGTTCAATGGCTTATGTTGTAAAGCATAATAATATCGGCGAAATCTATATGCCTAAGGTTACAACCACAACCAAGACCTATGAGAATCTGCTCACGGCAATTGCAGACAAGGGACTTAAAGTCAAGTCAGCCAAAGCGGGTATGAATATTATTGATGGCAACGATTTCAGCATAAATATTCTTGCTCCCGTAACAATTGACGATGATAATCTGAACAATTGCTCGATAATTCTAAAAATAACTTATAAAAGCGACAGCTTTCTGTTCCTCGGAGATGCCGAAAAGAAAGAGCTTGAAACCGTTACGGCAGATATGAGTGCAGAAGTTCTTAAAGTAGGTCATCACGGAAGCAGAACTTCAACAACAAAAGCGTTGCTTGAAAAGGTAAATCCAAAATATGCGGTTATTTCACTCGGCAAGGATAACAGCTACGGACATCCGCACAAAAGCACATTAAAGTTGCTTGATGAATTCGGAGTTGAAACATACAGAACCGATGAAAACGGAACAGTTGTCATTTCAACCGAGGGTTCAGGTGTGACAATCAAAACGGGACAAACTTCAATGAAAAGGGATGAATAAGCTTGAAAAAATTTATTGTTGACAGAATAGAAGGCGACAAGGCTGTTCTTGAGTGTGAAAACGGCGATATGGTGAATCTTGAACTTTTAAAGCTCTGCCGAAAAAAATATCAAAGAAGGCGATGTAATCAACTTTCAGGAAAACAGCTATTTTCTGAACAGCGATGAAACAAAAGCCAGAAAAGAAAAAATTAAAAATCTGATGAATTCGCTTTTTGAAGATTAAAAATTATGCAAAAACAAAAATGCTCTGTACCAAATCAAACGGTACAGAGCATTTTTATTTGTGATTGTGTAATCAATGTGTGTTGTCTGCTGTAAGTGACCTTCTGAAAATATGTCTGAAAATGAATCTGACAATCGGGCCTGCAAAAAACAACTGCCAGCAAAGTGCCATAGGGAAGTTGAATGCGGTAGTTTCAAGCCATACCGAAATAATCTCAACACCCGCATTTTTGAAAATAAGAGTGGCAGCAAGGCTCATAAGAGGACACATAAAGATAACCGAAATTGCAGAAATTGCGAGTACAAGGAAGAAAGGATTATCCTTTGCAGGGTTTACAATCTTAAAAGCAAGCTTTTTGGCAATGTGACCGATAATGAAAAAGTCAAGAATGAATGCAATCGGTCCCATAAAAGAAAGTTCTTTGAAGGCGGAAAGAAAAATTTCGTTTTTCATTCCGCCGATATTAAGAGCTGTGTTGTAGCAAATCATGGCATAAACCATAAAGAACACCATGATAATCGTAAAAATAACTTCCTGAAATTTAGTTTTTGGCATAAAAAATCTCCTTTATAAAAATGATAACTTAGTAAACATATAAGTGTTGTTCGTTATCATTTCCTTAAGGAGAAATGTGCGTTTCCAATTAAACCATTATATATTTCGGAAATTATACTATAATTTTTTTATTTTGTCAACTTCAAAAAAATTTTCATTGCAATTACTCTGTTTAATACATTTTGTGACACTTTTATTACAATTCAGATTCATTTCTCGGTGGATTTTTACTTTGAAATTTGGTATAATACATATGATTGTGATGAAAATTATACTTAAAACTTGCGGTTCTGTTCAGAAAGGGCATTTTTACTATGGGTGCATCAATTTATATTGCGGATGATGAAAAGAACATTCGTGACCTTATTACAAAGTTTCTTGAGTGTGACGGTTACAGCGTTACCGCATTTGAAACCGGTGACGAGCTTATGGAGGAATTCCTTAAAAAACCGTGTGAACTTGTGATTCTTGATATAATGATGCCCGGAACAGACGGCTTGACAATATGCCGTCAGCTCAGAACGATAACGGATGTTCCTATAATTATGCTGACCGCAAAAGATTCCGAATATGACTATGTAAGGGGAATAACCCTCGGGGGCGATGATTACCTGACAAAGCCGTTCAGACTTACAACCCTTTTAATGAGAGTAAAATCCCTTTTAAGAAGAATGGATATGAACACCAAAAAGGTGACAGGTCAGGAGCTTTCTGATATTAAAATCGGCAATCTTAGATTTTCGGCGCAGGAAAACTGCCTTTATTGCAAAGGCAAGCCTGTTTCTTTGAGCAAAACAGAACTTAAAATGCTTACATATATGTTAAAAGAACCGAAAAAGGCATTTTCAAGAGAAGAAATTCTTGAAGGTGTGTGGGGATTCGATACCGAAGTTGAAACCCGTGTAACAGATGAAACCTTGCGAAGAATACGCAGAAAGTTAAGCCTTGCAGGCAGTAATGTCAGCATAGGCACGATATGGGGCTTTGGTTACAGAATAAGCATTGCGGAGGATAAAAAGTGAAGCACATAAAATTCCGTATTTTGATTATTGTATGGTTGTCAATGATTTTACTTTTTTTCGCATTTGCAGGAATTTTAAATATAGTTTTGCCGTCCCACTTCGTAAGTGAGGCAGAGAACGCTCTTGAATACGAAATGGATTATCAGCATTATATTTCTAACAGCAACGATGAGAGTGAAGATGATTCTTCGGATTATTATGAAGAAGATTCTAATGAAGAATCAACTCTTCAAAAAAAGTTTGAAAGCGGTTATCAGGATTCGTATTTCACCTCGGATATTTACTATATTGATGTAACAGACGCTCTTAATGACAAAAACACCTCCGAGGGCAACAGCCTTGTCGGCTCAAATTCAACTTCATTAAAAAGTACATACGAACTCACCGAATGGGTTAAGAATCATAATATATCCGAAGAACAAATATATACACTTCAAACAGATAACGGCTATTATGTATTTACCGTTTATGAAGAACCGCAGAATTATGATTATTGGGACGATGCAGAATCCGATGAAAACGATTCGCCTGTGTATTTAATGTACATAAATATCGACCATATCGTAAAATATACCCGTTCGCTTAACTGGCTTATTTCAGCAATTTTTCTTTGCGCAATTGTTGTAATGAGCATAATCGGTTACAGACTCGGTGTTAAAATCGAGGAGTCACAGAAAACTCAGCGCAGATTCTTTCAGAATTCTTCTCACGAACTCAAAACCCCTCTCATGGCAATTCAAGGCTATGCCGAGGGCATTGAAATGGATGTTGTAGATCCGCAAAATGCCGCAGACATAATTATGCAGGAAACCGAGAGAATGACAGGTCTTGTTGAGGAAATTCTTTCAATTTCAAAAATCGATTCACGACATTTTAAGCTTGACCTTGTAAAGCTTGACATAAAAGAGGTTCTTTACGATTGTTTTCGGTCACTTGATGCTGTTCAGCAGATGAACGGCATAAGCATTGTGCCTGAATTTCCCGATGAAGAAATCTATGTGAAATGTGATGAAGATCAAATGGCAAGGGCATTCCGAAATATCATAATAAACGGTTTGAAATATTCAAAAAAGAAAATTACTGTTGCCTGCGAAACCAATCAGAAATATGTTTATATCCGATTCAAGGATGACGGTAACGGTATAAACCGTGATGATATTGAACATATCTTCGACAGATTCTACAAAGGCAGTGACGGCGGAACGGGCATCGGTTTGTCGCTTGCAAATGAGATTATACATCTTCACAATGGCAGCGTAACAGCGTATAACTACCTTGACGGTGCCGTATTTGAAGTGAAACTGCCTATTATTGACTGATTATTTGTGCAAATTGCTGAAAATACAAATAATCGCTTACTTGTGACATTTTTGTGATGCTTTTTGACGAATTTTGTGGTATTATATTAGTGCGTTTGCAATGTATAATATTTGGTTAATGAATTTATAATTTGATAATTAATATACAGATATATAATGAGGTGTAGCTATGAACAGCAGTGTGCTGGCTTATCTTGAAAACTCAGCCGAATACTTTCCCGAAAAATGTGCGGTAACTGACGAAAAGGTTTCCTATTCATATTCCGAGCTTGTAAAACTCAGCTCATCTGTCGGAACCGCCCTTTCTGAACTTATCGTATCGGGAGATGCAGTAGGCATATATATGGAAAAATGCGCCGATGCGGTAGCGGCATTTTTTGCAACCGTGTACGCAGGCGGATTTTATTCTGTTCTCAACACGGAGCTTCCGCAGAACAGACTTCAGACCACAGTTTCCGTACTCAATCCAAAGGTGATTGTAACTTCTGAAAGCTTGCTTGAAACAGCGAAAGAATATTTCTCTGAAAGAAAAATTGTGACCTTTGAAGATTTGGCAAAATCGGAGCCTGATTATGCAAAGCTTGGCGAAATCCGTAGCCATAAAATTGACACAGATCCGCTTTATATTAATTTCACTTCCGGTTCAACGGGCACTCCAAAGGAATTGTTGTGTGTCACAGAAGTGTAATTGACTTTATTGACCATTTTACCGAAATATTCGGCATTGATAATAACGATGTAATAGCAAATCAAGCACCGTTTGATTTTGATGTGTCCGTCAAGGATATCTATTCAGCTGTTAAAACAGGCGCAACTCTTGTTGTTGTGCCGAGGAGAATGTTCTCCGCTCCTGCCGAACTCATTGATTTCATATGTGACCGCAGGATTACTGTTATGATATGGGCTGTTTCGGCTCTCTGCCTTATCAGCACATTCCATGCGCTTGACTACAGAACTCCCGAAACCGTTAATAAGATTCTTTTCAGCGGTGAGGTTATGCCGCTCAAGGCGCTTAAAAATTTCCGTTCACATCTTCCAAATGCAAAGTATGTCAACCTTTACGGACCGACGGAAATCACCTGTAACTGCACATACCATATTCTCGACAACAATTGCGACTATGCAGACGGTATTCCGATAGGCAAACCGTTCCCCAATGAAGATGTTATTCTTCTTGATGAGAATAATAACAGAATTTCAGAGGTTGGCAAAGTCGGTGAAATCTGCGTGAGAGGCACTGCTCTTGCACTCGGTTACTACTCAAATCCCGAACAGAATGCAAAGGCTTTTGTTCAGAATCCGCTTAATCCGTACTATCCCGAATTAATTTACAGGACAGGCGACCTAGCAAGATACAACGAAAATGGTGAACTTGTTTTCAGCGGAAGAAAGGATTTCCAGATTAAATATATGGGACATCGCATAGAGCTTGAGGAAATCGAGCGTGAGATGTCAGCCGTTGACGGTGTTGAGCAATGCTGTTGTATTTTTGATGAGAAAAAATCAAGGCTCAAGGGCTTTTTCGTAGGCTCAATTGAAAAGGACGAGCTTGCCGCATCAATGTCAAGGGATTTGCCTGCGTTTATGGTTCCGGGCGTTATCCGCAGGGTTGATGAAATGCCGCTGACAAAGAACGGCAAAATTGACCGTAAAAAGCTTGCTGAAATTGCAGGGGGCAGAAGAAAATGAACGAAATATTAAAGCAGAACAAAACTGCATTCTATGTTTTTGATGTAAAAACTCTCAAAGACAGAGTGGCATATCTCAGAAAAATGCTTCCCGAAGATGTTGCAATCTGCTATGCAATCAAGGCGAACACATTTATTACGGCAGAACTTGAAAATGATGTTGACCGCTTTGAAATCTGCTCACCGGGTGAGGCTGAAATCTGCGATTTACTTGATATTCCCGACAAAATGATGGTGATTTCGGGTGTGTACAAAACTCCCGAAGTTATGGAAAATATGGTTGCAAACGGAAAATGCGACAGAATATTCACCGTAGAGTCACTTACACAGTTTAATCTTTTCAAAGAATTGTCCGAAAAATATAGAAAGAAAATTTCTTTGCTTTTAAGACTTACAAACGGAAGTCAGTTCGGAATTAATTCCGATGAAATCGAAGAAATTATTTCAAAAAGAAACGAATTTGAATATCTAGACATACTCGGTATTCAGTTCTTTTCAGGAACACAGAAAACTTCTCTTAAAAAACTCAAGAGAGAAATTGACAAACTTGACAATCTTCTTATTCTTCTCAAAGAGAAATATGATTATACCGCAGAAGAGCTTGAATACGGCACAGGATTCCCTGCAGCTTATTTCAAGGAAGATACCATAAATGAGGACGAGCTTATCGGCGGATTTGCACAGCTTTTGAATGAGATGACTTCAAAGCCGAAAATCACGCTTGAGCTTGGACGAAGCATTGCCGCAATCTGCGGTAAATACTACACGCATATCGTTGATAAAAAGTGCAACAAAGGGGAGAACTACCTCCTTGTTGACGGCGGAATGAACCATATTGTGTACTACGGTCAGCATATGGCAATGAAACAGCCGTACCTTTCGGTTTGCGGAAAAGAAACCGAGCCGTGTACCGAATCATGGAATATCTGCGGTTCACTTTGTTCAATGAATGATATAATCGCAAAACAGATTTCTTTGCCTGATATTGAAATCGGTGATATAATTTGTTTTGAAAACACAGGTGCTTATTGTATGACAGAGGGAATTTCTTTGTTTTTAAGTCGTGACATTCCCTCGGTTTACATAAAAAAGGAGGACGGAACATATCTTTTGCGTCCGTGATTCCTTTGAAACATTTAATTTAAACAAACCCAATTACAGAAAGGAAACGAATTAAAATGGATGAACTTATTGAGATTTTAGAGGACATTAAACCGGATGTAGATTACGAAGGCTGCGAAAACCTTATTGACGGTCACTATCTTGACTCTCTTTCAATCATTTCTCTTATTGCTGAGATTGAGGACGCTTTTGATGTGACAGTTCCTGCAGTGGAAGTTGTTCCTGCAAACTTTAATTCAGTAAAGGCAATGTGGAGTATGATTGAAAGACTCCAAGAGGAGGAATAAGATGGATCTTCCATCATTACTGATGGCGGGCAGTCTTGACACGTTGACCTCATATTTTTCGGTAGCGTTTCTTGTCATTTTTCTGCCTGTTTCAGTTGTTGTGTATGCCGTAATTCCGCAAAAAGCAAGAAAGTATTTTCTGCTTATTGCAAGTTTTGCTTTCTTTTGGCTGATAAGCGGTCAGTTGATTGCCTATTTATGCCTGATAATAATGGGCGTCCATTATTTCGGCTTGTGGCTTGACAGGATTCAAACGCAAAAAAGTGCGGCGCTAAAGGCTGTGCCTAGGGAGGAGAAAAAGGCTCTTAAAAAGGTATATCTCCACCGCAGTCGCAGAGTTCTGTTGTTTGCCGCCGTACTTATGATAGGCGGTCTGCTTGTAATCAAATACTCGCCGTTTTTTACAACAAATGTAAATTCGCTGTTATTGCTTTTGAATATTCCGATTCAGTTTGATATTCCGAGTTATATAATGCCGATTGGTATTTCATTCTTTACTTTGCAGGCTGTATCGTACCTCTTTGATGTTTACAGAGGACTTATTAAAGCAGATGACAACATATTAAGACTTGCGTTGTTTATGTCTTTCTTTCCGCAGATTGTAGAAGGTCCTATCTGCCGTTACGGTCAGACAGCCAATCAGCTGTGGAATGTAAAGCAAATTGAGTTTGAAAACTTAAAACTCGGTGCAGTCCGTATTCTTTTCGGTCTTATGAAAAAACTCGTAATCGCTGACAGACTTAATCCTATGATTAAGCAGATTTTCAGCCATTACGATGACTATCAGGGCGGAATAATCGCTCTCGGAGCAATTGCCTATACAATTCAGCTCTATTGCGATTTCTCCGGTACAATGGATGCCGTAATGGGTGTTGCTCAGATTTTCGGCGTTACAATGCCCGAAAACTTTCAAAGACCTTTCTTCTCAAAATCAATTTCAGAATTTTGGAAAAGGTGGCATATTACACTCGGCACATGGTTCAAGGATTATATCTTCTATCCCGTCACCATGTCAAAGCCGATGAAAAATCTTACATCTTCCGCACGCAAAAAGCTCGGCAACCACTTTGGTCCGTTGCTTGCGGGAAGCATAGCGTTGTTCTGTGTATGGTTCTGCAACGGACTGTGGCACGGTTCTGCGTGGGGTTACATATTCTTCGGTATGTACCACTTTGTGCTTATTCTGTCGGGTAACATCATTGCCCCTGCGGTTACCGCATTCAATAAAAAGCTTCACATCAATTCCGAATGCTTTGCGTACAAAGTGTTTCAGATAGTTCGTACATGCATACTTGTTGTTATCGGCGAAATGTTTTTCAGAGCAGAAAGACTTACAACAGGTCTTTCAATGTTCGGGAAAATGGTGACCGATTTCAGCTTTTCAAGCCTTAACTATGAGCTTATGAAAAAGCTTAAAATTGATATGCATGATGTTATGATCGTGCTTATTGCGCTTGCATTTATTTTTGTAATCAGCGTTCTCAATGAAAAGGGAATATGTGTGCGTGGTGCAATTGCAAAGAGAAATGTTGTTATAAGATGGGCGGCTGTTTACGCTCTTATTATGTTCATCATAATCTTCGGTGCTTACGGCAAGGGCTATGTTCCCGTTGATCCGATTTATGCGAACTTCTAAGGAGGTCTGATTATGAAGAAAATAATTAAGAGAATTGTCAGCTGTGTCCTGTTTGTTGCAATACTTCTCGGATTACTTCAGGTATCCTCACTCATATTTCAGCCAAAGTCAAATGACAAGGCGGCGGGCATTCATTATCCGAGGGCAAACGGTATTTTCAGCGAACCTAAAGACAGTATTGACACTGTATTTATCGGTGACAGTGAGGTGTATCATTCGTTCATTCCGCTCAATATCTGGAGGGATTACGGAATTACCTCGTATGATGTTTCTTCTCCGGCTCAAAAGCTTGTGTACTCAATGGAATTTTTGAAAAAAACTTTTGAAAAACAAACTCCGAAGATTGTATTCCTTGAAACCAATGCGATTTTCAGAAAATCTTATTTTGAGGATGAAATCACATATAAGGCAGAGCAGATTTTCCCTGTGTTCAGATATCATGACCGTTGGAAGAATCTTCAGCTCAAGGATTTTTCGGCTACAGTTGAATATACTGCGAATGAGAATAACAAAGGTTATTACTTTACTAAAAAGTCTAAGCCTGCGACAGATAAGGCTATCAAGAAATATATGAAGTATTCCGATGTTTCTGCACCGATACTATCTACCAACAAAAAGTATCTCAAAGAAATTGCGAAATTCTGTAAAAAGCACGGTACAAAACTTGTGCTGATAAGTACCCCAAGCACAAAAAACTGGAACTACCAGCGACATAACACTATGGAAGCAATTTCAAAGGATCTCGGTGTTGATTATATCGATACCAATCTTCTCCGTGATGATATCCCGATTGATTGGAAAAAGGATACAAAGGATAAAGGTGATCACCTTAACTATAACGGTGCTGTGAAGATGACGAATTATATCGGAAAGTATCTTGACGATACAAAGCTTTTCAAAGATAAGCGTAACGATCCGTCATACGATAACTGGAATACCTGTCTTGATAAGTTTGAAAAGCAGGTCAAAAAGGGTACAAGTTCGGAAAACTGATTTATTTAGAATCTAAAATCTTTCCCCTGTGTTGCAATTCAATGCAGGGGAAAGAAATATTAAAAAACTTTTAAAAAAGTATTGACAAAATTACAGTTTTACCGTATAATCAATACTGCTCACGAAAAAGGTGAGAGATAAATGCGAGTGTGCTGGAATAGGCAGACAGGCACGTTTGAGGGGCGTGTGTTTCACGACGTACGGGTTCAAGTCCCGTCACTCGCACCATAGAAAAAGACTTGATACCTTGCGTATCAAGTCTTTTCTATTTTATGCAAGCAAGCGATGACGGGACTTGAAGGCGACCGTTAATAAAACAGTCCTGTGGACTGTTTTTAGGGAGAGCGTTGATGAAAGTATGACTATGAACAAGCCGCATTGGCGAGGACGGAAGTTTGACATATAGCAATCACCGTCACTCGCAGTTACCGTTATATCAATTTGTATTAGTGAATATGACGGGGAGAGAGTAACCGTAAAAACAAAAGTGAATAGAAGAAAACAACTGTTTTTAGGGAGAGCGTTGATGAAAGTATGACGATGAACAAGCCACATTGGCGAGGTTGTAAGTTTGACATATAGCAATCACCGTCACTCGCAAGTTACCGTTATATCAATTTGTATTAGTGAATAATGACGGGACTTGTTCTTACCACATAATTTTTTTTGTAGTCAGTAAGTGCGTTTATCGAACGCCCACAAGTAAAGCAACATATCTACAGCACCATACCTTGACAAGCAAAATCCGTTGTGATAATATCGTTTTGGCAACGGGAGTCCGTTAAACATATTTAATTTGGAGATATGAATTTATGGAAAAGCAGTTTTATTTGACCTTGACGGCACATTGTGGCACACTTGTGATGTGATTTTGCCTGTGTGGAACGATATACTTAAAAAACATAAAGAAACAACAAAGCAAATCACACTTGAAGAAATGAACAGTTATATGGGAAAGACGGTTGAACAGATTGCGTCAATAATGTTGCCTGAGCTTCCGCTTGAAAATTCGGTCGCAATTGTAAAGGAGTGTTGCGCTGAACAGATTCCGTCACTTCGTAAAACGGGCGGTCATTTGTATGATAATCTTGAAAGTACACTTGAAATTCTTTCAAAGAACTATTTTCTCGGCATAATCAGCAATTGTCAATGCGGATATATAGAGGCATTTTTGTTTGCTCATAAGCTTGAAAAATATTTCTCCGATTTTGAAATGTCGGGCAGAACAAATCTGACAAAGGGAGAGAATATAAAGCTTGTTATGGAGCGTAACGGCATTGATAAGGCTTTGTATCTCGGCGATACAATCGGCGATCAAATTGCCGCAAAAGATGCAGAAATACCGTTCGTGTTTGCGTCATACGGATTCGGCACAACGGAAAATCCCGAATATACAATTAGTTCGTTCGATGAATTGCCAAAAGTTGCAGAAAAAATTCTCGGCTGATTGCCAAAAAATAGGATGATGTCGGGATACAGCCTATCCCGATGTCATTTTTTGTAAAAGCATAAAGTTTCAGTTTTTATGCGTTTTTTGCAGATAGAGAAAAAATTATGTAAGAAAATTGAAAAAACTTTCAAATATGTGTTGACAAGTTAAATGCCTTATGATATAATCTTGATTGTTGAGTTGAGAAACCGACAAAAATCTAATAAATGCGAGTGTGCTGGAATAGGCAGACAGGCACGTTTGAGGGGCGTGTGTTTCACGACGTACGGGTTCAAGTCCCGTCACTCGCACCATAGAAAAGACTTGATACCTTGTGTATCAAGTCTTTTCTATTTTGCAAGCAAGCGATGACGGGACTTAAAAGCGACCGTTAAGAAAACAGTCCGGTGGACTGTTTTTAGGGAGAGCGTTGATGAAAGTATGACGATGAACAAGCCGCATTGGCGAGGACGGAAGTTTGACATATAGCAATCACCGTCACTCGCAAGTTACCGTTATATCAATTTGTATTAGTGAATATGACGGGGAGAGAGTAACCGTAAAAATAAAAGTGGATAGAAGAAAACAACTGTTTTTAGGAAGAGCGTTGATGAAAGTATGACGATGAACAAGCCATATTGGCGAGGACGGAAGTATGACATATAGCAATTTTTCTATTTCAACGGGTAAAACCGCTGAAACACTTGTCGGACACAAACAAACACGGCTCAATGTTTTGGTAACCCGAAAAAATAAAAATACGGAACAGATTTCTGCTCCGTAAAAATTATTTAAAGAATATCCAACCTTCAACCTTGTCGCCGTCAACCATAAAAGCTTTTTTTGCAATTTCCGCAAGCGGCGAATCACTGTAACTGTCCGAATAAAAATTGTCAATTTTTCCGTCAGGAAAAGCCTCATAAAATCGTTTTACCTTTTCCTTGCCGTGACAGTTTACACCCGAATATTTTCCGCTGTGCATATCTACCTTTGACGCCATAAGGTTTTTTATTTTGAGCCTTTTGCAAACGGGTTTCAGCAAAAATTCGGGTGACGCCGAAATAATTACATCATCATCTTTCTTTTGCTTAAGGTAAAACGGTTTTATATTTCCTATGTATTCCTTCCAGAAATCATTTACATCCTTTTCAGTATCGCAATAGGTAAGAAATCTGTACATTTTTTCTTTAAAATCAGTTTTTGTACCTTTTTTGAATACATAGAATTTTAAAAATGCTCCCAAAAGCGATGGGGCAAGAGTGAGTATTTTTTTATGCCTTTTAAGGCAGAATAAATAGAAGTCGGCTGTTGAGTCCCCGTAGTAAATCGTTTTGTCAAAATCGTAAACATTCATAATATGCAAATTCCTTTTTAGTTTTGCAAATAATTTTTGACATTCAATTCTTAACAGAAGAGAACATCTCCACTATGATTATAATATGAGAAGAAAATTTTTGCAACATTTCCCGTTAATTAGCTCATTTTGACTGATTATCCAAAGAATATACCGTTATTCTGTTGCTTTTAACTCTGTTTTGTTGTACAATATACTATGTATTATTGTATAAAGGAGAAAATCCGTGTTTGGTTATTTGCAGATTCAAAAGAGCGAACTGCTTGTTCGTGAATCCGAGGCTTATAAGGCTGTGTATTGCGGTCTTTGCAGGCAAATGGGTAAGGATTACTCCGTGTTTACAAGATTTACGCTAAGCTATGACTGCACATTTTATGCAATGCTTTTAATGTCGCTTAACCGTTCATGCAAAGGCTTTAAAGACGGCAGATGCACCTGTAATCCTCTTAAAAAATGCAAGTTTGCAACAGATTCCGGTGACGCATACAGAAAGGCTGCCGCATTTTCAATGATATCGGTTTATTATAAAATCATTGATGATATTCAGGACAGCGGATTTTTTAAAAAGCTTTTGTGCAGAATCATAAAGCCTTTCTTTTTCTCATCAGAGGAAAAAGGCGGCAGATAAGTATCCCGATATGGACAAAGCGGTTTCTGATATGATGAAGATGCAGTATGATGCTGAGCATTCGGAAAAGCCGTCTGTAGATATGTCGGCTCATCCAACGGCATTAATGCTCGCTGCTGTATTGTCGGCTGAGGCTCATGATGAAATTCAAAAAAGAGTTCTCTATGAATTTGGCTATCATATCGGCAGGTGGATTTATCTTGTCGATGCCGCAGATGACATAGAAAAAGATATCAAATCAAACGGATTTAATCCGTTTGTAAACAAGAAAACAGGTGAGGTAAAATCATCGGATTTTATAAAAGCGGTGCTGAATCAGTCACTTGCAAGGGCATATGATGCCTACAATCTTTTGAACTTTACCGATTTTAAGGGGATTTTAGATAATATGATGCTTTTGGGATTCCCTGCATCACAAAACAGAGTAACAAGCAAACTTGATACGGAGGTCAATAATGAATAATCCTTATGAGGTTCTCGGTGTGTCTGAAACAGCTACCGATGAAGAAGTAAAAGCAGCGTACAGAAACCTTGCTAAAAAATATCATCCCGATAACTACACCGACAGCCCTCTTGCGGATGTTGCGGAGCAGAAAATGAAGGAGATTAATGAGGCATACGATATGATTAATCAGATGCGTCAGAAGGGTAAGGGTACAGGCTCAACAGGCAGTTCGTCATATAACGCAAATTCTTCAAGCTCACAGTTCTACAATGTAAGAATTTACATTCAGAGAGGACTTCTTGATCAGGCTGATCAGATTCTTGAAAACACAGCACAGTCAATGAGAACCGCCGAATGGCATTATCTCAAGGGCATGATTGCATACCGCAGAGGTTGGTCTGAACAGGCTTTTTCATATTTCACAACTGCGTGCAATATGGATCCCAACAACACGGAATACCGAGCCGCTCTTAACAATATGCAGAGCCAGAGGGCATACAACTACGGCGGTTATACTCAAACAAATCCTAACGCAACAGGTTCATCCTTCTGCGATATTTGTGCAGGAATGATGTGTGCAAACTGCTTGTGTGATTGTTGCAGAATGGGATGTTAATATGAAGAAAAACGGTATCAAAAAGGGGACAATGCGTATTGCGGTTTGCGGAATTATTGCGGCGCTCTCACTCGTTTTTATGATGATGACATCTCTCGTTCCAATCGGAACATACGCTTTGCCCTGTCTTGCAGGAATTCTCATTTCCTGCATAGTTGTTGAATACGGCTATGGATGGGCAATCGGTGTGTTTTGTGTAACTGCCGTGCTTTCAACGCTCCTTGCCGGCGATAAAGAGGCTGTTATATATTTCATTGCACTTTTCGGCTATTATCCCATTTTAAAGGGCGCTTTTGAATTTAAAATCAAAAAACAGGGCAGTTCAATACATACTCAAGTTTGCGGTATTTAATGTTGCCGCCATCGGTTCGTTCTTTGTCGCAACATGGCTGTTGTCAATTCCGACAGATGAATTTACCGTTTTCGGTTTTTATGTTCCGTGGGCATTTTTGATTGCCGGAAATATTTTCTTTTTGCTCTATGATTATGCAATTACCGTATTTGTTATGCAGTATGTTCGCAGATTAAGAGGAAAAATATTCGGTAATTTTCACAAGTAATTATAATTCAAAGAAGTTTTGAGAAGGTGTACTTAAATGAAAAAGCAAAAATTGTTTGTTCGCATAGTCTGCATAGCCCTTGTGGTTCTTATGGCAGTATCGGTAGGTGCTGTTGCAATAACTGCATTTTCGGCTAATGCGGCTCAATCAACCGAGGAGGTTTCCGCAAGCGTATCAGCAGGCGCATCAGGCTATATAAATGCGTCGTATGTAAATCTGAGAAGCGGTGCAGGCACGAATTATTCGGTTATAACCTGTATGGCAAAGAACACAAAATTTACTTTTGTTGACGGAAAGCTCTATAACTCAAAGTGGTACAAAATCAAGCTTAAATCAAATTCAAAGACAGGCTATGTTACAAAGGAATATGTTGCCGTAAGTTCTTCGACAACGGCATCAAGCGTAACAGGTTATGTTTCTGACGATTATGTGAATCTCAGAAGCGGAGCAGGCACAAATTATTCTGTTGTTGGTTGCCTGAGAAAGAACACTAAGCTTACTTTTGTAAGCACTTCACTCTACAACTTCCGCCTGGTATAAGGTTAAGGTTACTTCAACTGCTAAAACAGGTTACATAAAGAAAGACTATGTAAAAATGAACAGTTCAACCCAACCTGCAACAAAGGCAACACAACCTACAACAAAGGCAACCAAACCTGTAACTCAGCCGACTGCGTCAGCGTCAACTGTAAGCGGTTATATAACAGACGATTATGTAAATCTCAGAAGCGGTGCCGGTACAAGCTATTCGGTTGTTGAGTGTATGAGAGTAAATACAAAGGTTATTTTTGTAAGCACAAAGCTTTATAACAATGATTGGTATAATATTAAGCTTACATCAAATTCAAAAACAGGCTATGTAAAAAAGACTATGTTAAGATGAACAGTCAGACACAGCCTACAACGACTCGGCCTACAACCACAAAACCGTCAACAGGTTCATCTGTTAAGCTTTCCGTATCAAGCAAATCAATTTTCACAGGCAACAGATTTGCAATTACTGCAACAGCGTCGGGAAGTGTTTCATGGTCAAGCTCAAATACAGGCGTTGCAACCGTTGACTCTCGTGGTATTGTAACAGCCAAGAAAGCAGGCTCTGCAACAATTACTGCGAAAAGCGGTTCGCATTCTGCAACCTGCAAAATTACCGTAAAATCCGGCTCATCTGTAAATATATCCAACAGTAATGTAAATCTTCCGTGGCAGAAGTCAATGCTTTTGAAATCAAGAACAAGCGGTGTCACATGGTCAAGTTCAAATACGAAAATCGCAACAGTTAAGAACGGTGTAGTTGACACGGTAGGCAAGGGCTATGTAACAATCACTGCCTCAACATCATACGGTGCGGCAACCTGTCTTATCCATGTTATGCCGAGGGAAAGCGTGCGTTTCTGCTATGCGTCACCAAACTCCGCTCCGCTTAATTCAAATGTAAGCTTTAAGGCTATTACCGACACAGGCAGGGTAGGCGTGTATTTTGTAGTTACAAACGGCTCAACCTCTTATAAGGTAACCGCAACAAGCAAGGTTAAAGACGGTAACTCCTATATCTGGACAGGTACACAAAAGCTTTCAAAATCAGGCAAATGGTCTGTAAAAGCATATTCTAAATTTAAAACCGAATCAAAGTATTACACCACGGCAGGCGGCGGTGAGGGCGAGGTGTTTGTAACCTCAACAACCAATAAAACCACCACAGCCTGTGCCGAGCGCAGAGCGAGTGACGAGGTAATCAAGCTTATTGCAAACTATGAGGGATTTCTCTCGAAAGTCACAGCAGACAGCATTACAACCGATCCTACACTCGGTTACGGCAAGGTTGTAATTTCAGGCGAACAGTTCTACAACAACATAACTTCAAATCAGGCATATGCTTATCTTTGCCAGACCGTGAACAAGGGCGGATATACCACCACAACAAATTCCTACCTTGTAAACAACGGCATAAAGTTCAATCAGCGACAGTTTGACGCACTTGTGTGCTTTGCATACAATGTAGGCAGCGGTGTGTTCTACAATGATTCCGAACTTCAGTCTGTTCTCTTGAACACAGGTTCAAGCGGTACTATCAAAGCAGGCGCTTCGGGTACGGTTACAGGTTCAGATGTAAACCTCAGAAGAGGTGCAGGAACTAACTACTCCGTTGTTACCCGTATGAACTACGGAACAAAACTTAAATTTGTTGACGGCAAGCGTTATAACACAAACTGGTATAAAGTTAAGCTTTCAAACGGCACAACAGGATATATTCACAAGGACTATGTTTCTGCTTCGGGCGGTTCAAGAGATTTGAATAATGTCAATAAGCAGAACCTCATTGATGCACTTTTGCAGTATCACCATGCGGCAGGTTCTTGCTATTGGGGACTTTTGTACAGAAGAGTTGACGAGGCGGAAACCTTCCTATACGGCGATTATGACCGTGACGGTCAGCACAATTATCACAACTTCCATTTCTCATGTTACTCAAACCCGAGTTTCGGTATCTGATATTAATTTTTGCAAAGAAGGTCTTAAAATGAAAAAAATAGGTTTCATAGGCGCAGGCAATATGGCAACAGCCATTATAAAAGGTCTTATGGCACAAAACGACGGCAAGGCTGATTTTATCAATGTTTTTGATGTAAGCGAAGAAAAGTGTGCCGCTATGAAAAATATGGGTGCAAATGTAATGACATCTGCCGATGAAATTGCAAAGAACAGCTCAATTGTTGTTCTTGCAGTCAAGCCGCAGAATTATCCCGAAGTTCTTGAGTCCCTCAAAAACAGCATTACAACAGCCAAAACCGTAGTATCAATTGCCGCAGGCATATCTATTGCATATGTAAGAAAAGGTCTTGAGTGTGACTGCCCTGTTGTAAGGGTTATGCCTAATACGCCTCTCTTGCTCAAAAAGGGTGCAACAGCTCTTTGTCCGTCTGAGAATATCAGCGATGATGACAAAACTATCGTTTACAATATGTTTGCAGGCAGCGGTGTTTGCGAATATATTGACGAAAGCCATATGAATGAAATAATTGCGGTAAACGGCAGCAGTCCTGCTTATATTTATCTTTTTGCAAAGGCTATGGCTGATTACGCAAAGAATTGCGGAATAGACTATGACAAGGCCATGAACCTTGTCTGTGCAACTCTTGAGGGTTCGGCAGCAATGCTCCGTGACAGCGGTGAGCCTGTTGAAACACTTATAGACAGGGTTTGCTCAAAGGGAGGCACAACAATTGCCGCTATGGATAAGCTTAAAGAACACGGCTTCTATGAGGCTGTTCTTGACGGCATGGACGCTTGTACAAAGAGGGCAGAGGAGCTTGGCAAATAATTTTGCCTTAACATAAAATGAATACATTCCTCATATATTTTAACGGACAACCAATGAGAGGAATGTATTTTATGAAAAGCATTGTATTTTCTTTTAAAAAGCGTTATCTTTTTCGCAGATCAAAGGGAATTTCACCGTCTGATGTCAGATTTTTTATAAGGCGATATTCCGTGGTGCTTATCTTCGTTTCGGCTTTTCTTACCGGACTTGTTTTCGGTTCAATTTATGCATCAAAAGCCGATAAGCAAATGCTTGATTCCCTTGATTTTCTGTTTACTACAAATCTTGATGCAAGGCTCGGTCAGAATGCCGTCAGCACATTTTGTGCCTGCTTTGCATCTGATTTTATATTTCTCACGGTTGTATTCCTCTTGGGACTTGCACCGTGGGGAATACCGTTTTTGCCGTTTGTTTCAGCATTTAAAGGCTTTGGAACAGGACTTACTGCGGCATATCTTATTATTACATATTCACTTAAAGGAGCAGGTTTTTATCTGCTCGTTGTGTTGCCGGGAACATTTTTGTTCTGTCTGGCACTTGTAAAGCTGTCGGCATATGCTTTTGAAATTTCAAAACAGATGTTTTTCAGCTTAATCGGTCATTCTCATCAAACAAATTCTTTGAAAAATGAGGTGATTGATTTTTGTTCCCGATCTGTTTCGGCACTCATAATGACCTTTTTGTTCAACCTTGCTGGACACGGCTTTGTGGTGTTTGTTTTCGGGAGCGTTCAATTTTTAATTTTGGAGGGCGCTATGGCATCGGAAAAGAACGCTGTAGCATTGACAGGATTTTTCTCGTCATTGTTTCACAATTTACCACGACTTTTGCTAACGAATGTGCTTTTTGCATTGCCGTTTGCCGTAATATTCGGAATTTTCTTTTTGATTAATACCATTACGGGTATTAATTCAATGTTTATATATTTTCTTACGATAATTCCGCTTTTTCCGTTTTATGCCGGCGTAACTCAGGTTACTTCCCATATGGTAAGGGGAGAGGAAAATGTTGATGTTTTCTCAAATTTCATTGGCGGAATAAAGGAAAATCTGCTCAGATTCCTCATACACGGCGTTGTGATGTATGCCGCTGTTTTTATCAGCTACTACTCAATTGTCCTTTATCTCGGACTCGGTTCAAAGAACGGAATGTTTTATGTTCCGCTTGTTATTTGTATTTTAATTGCAATTTTCTTTCTGTTTATGTTCTTCTATGTTCCTCCTATGACGGTTACTTTTGATATCAAGATGAAGGATATTTACAAAAACAGCGCACTTATGACAATCGGTGAGCTTAAACACAATCTGTTTGCAGTTTTCGGAATTCTTATTTTATTCCTCGTTTGTGCAACAGTGCTTATGTGCAGTTTTACTCCGGTACTGCTCATCATTTTCACAATTGTTCTTGCATTGTTCATTGTTCCGTCAATTTTATCTTTTATAATCAATTCTGCAGTTTATAAGAATATGTATTCAATGATTGTTGACAAGGATTCAAAGAGCAAGACAATTGATAAGAAAATGGAGAACAGACGCAAAGGTCAGTTCCGTGATGATGAAGAGCCTGTTGCAGAAGATTATTCGGATCTTGAAATTGATGAATCGGCTGACGGTGATGAATTTATTTTCTATAACGGAAAAATGATGAAAAGAAGTTATCTTTTAAAGCTTAAAAAAGAGGCTGAAGAAAGGAAGAACGCAAAATGAGCGGTAAACACGCAGTTAAAAGTTCAAAAAAATCATTGATAATAATTATTTGTGTTGTTGTACTTGTTGCAGTAATTGCAGGTGCGGTTATCCTGTTTTTGAATCTTTCGGGTAAAAATAATAATTCGGCAACAACAGTACCGACTGTGGCTGCTTCAACAACCGCCGATAATACAAACTCAACACAGAATGTTTCCGACTCTGTATCCGAAACCACACAGCCTGCAACCAAATCGGGTGAAGCTTCACAAGAGCCGACAGAACAGGGATACACAGCCGAAACATCTTCAAATGACAGTGAAATTGTTGTTCCGACAATCAGCGGAGAGAAGCAAAAGCCAAAATTCAGTGCAACTCTTATTCCGTACTATGCAAAAGACGAAAATTCTTCTGAAGAATATTCTTTGAGAGATCTTTTCGGTTCTGCTTATTCAGGCGGCGGATTTACTTTTAATGAGGACGGAACATTCATTGACGGAATCACAAGTGCCTCGGCAAATTCGGGTGCGTACATTGTTGAGGGCGACTCCGTTGTAATAACATATTCCAACGATAAAAATGTTATTGCTGCCGTAACCGAATGGAACGGTGATGTTCCTGCTGAAATTACTGTAAACTACGGCGGAATTATTGTATCCTTTAAGTAAAATATCGGTGATTAAATGAGTAAAAAATCTGTTAAAAAGCCTGACTATGCAAAATTTGAGGCTAACAGGGCTGTAAAAAAGAAGAATAAGAAAAAGAAAACAACAGCAATCGTTTCATCGGTTATTGCCGCCTGCATATTTATCATTGCGGCAATCGTTGCCGTTCATGTGCTTTCACCGTCAGTAACCGCCGAGCTTACCTCATCTGCTTGGGTTCCCGAAGGTGCTAAGAATGCGAGCGGTGATGAGGTTGAAATGAGTGAGGTTTACAACACAAATTACAGTGCTTATCAGGGTTCTATGTCATTTTCCGATGACGGCACTTTTACTTTATGGCTTTCGCCGGGAAGTCCGGATGACGGAACTCACAGCGGAAAATATACCGTGTCAGCTTCGGACAAAATCAATTTGTCATTTGATGACGGAACAAATACTTCCGCCGCACTCACACAAAAGAACGGTAAAATTTCGGCTGTTGTGCTTAAATATAACGACTATGAAATCACATTTGTAAAACAGTGAATACTTAAAATAAAAAGATATACGGTAAAATTTTCTGCCGTATATCTTTTTTATTTTTCTATATTCCGTCAAACAGACTTAGCTGTTCGGCTTTGCTTTCAAATTTATGCAAATACGAAAACACATTTTCAACTCCGAACATAATTCCGTGATTTCTGCAAACTTCTGAAATCCTGTTCATCAGAACATTATTGTTACTGCTTGTAAGCTGATATGAATTTCCGTATGTATAAATGTATCGTTCCTTCATATTCGGAAAGTGTTTGTCAAGCCGGCTGTAAAAATATTCTCTGTCACCGTCACGCAGAGTAAGACCTATGCCAAAGCATATTATTCCACGAATCTTTGCGTCAATGCAATACTTTAAAAGTCCGTCAATATTTTCTTTCGTATCATTTATAAACGGTAAAAACGGAGAAAACCACACAACACTCGGAATACCGTTTTCGTGAAATGCCTTGAGCGTTTCAAATCTTTCTTTAGTAACGGAAACATTCGGTTCAATTATTCTGCAAAGGCTTTCGTCTGCCGTTGTAAGCGTCATCTGTAATACAGCCTTGCTTTTATCGTTTATTTTCGTAAACAGGTCAATATCTCTCATAACAGATGCCGACTTTGTCTGTACAGTTACACCAAATCCGTAGCGGTTGATTATTTCAAGACATCTTCGTGTCAGTTTCAGTTCTTTTTCAAGAGGAATGTACGGATCGCTCATCGCACCCGTACCAATCATACATTTTCTGCGTTTCCTTTTTAAAGCATTTTCAAGCAATTCCGGGGCATTTTCTTTCACCTCAATATCTTCAAATCGGTGATTCATCTGATAGCATTTACTGCGTGCGTCACAATAAATGCATCCGTGTTGACATCCTCTGTAAATGTTCATGCCGTTTGCGGCAGATAAAATTCCCTTTGCTTTGACCTTATGCATATAATCCTCCGCTTATTGTTTGGCATCGACAAACCACCTGTTTTCCTCCAAAAACAGATATCGTTCTTTGCCGAGAATATGGCAGGTGTAGCGTATTCCCGCACCGCCTGCTTTGAGAGACGCCGCATACCGCACATCGGAAATTTTGTCAATGCGGTATCTTCTTCCGTCATCCCACACAATATATTCGGGAATAAGATCTCCGTCACAATCAAATGTGGCAGTAACTTTAACATACTTTTTCATAGCTTGTTACCTCCCTTAAAATCAGAGAAACATCTTTAATTTTTTGCCTAAGATGCATCGTTATCATAAATATCCGACAGGATGAATTGTATGATCCTCCTTTGGGTTAAAATCCGAAAGCTCCTTGTCATCAAGCAAAACGGCAGGGCGAACAGCATAATTGCCGAATCGCTTTTTTAATCTGTCAAGTGTTTTGTCAAGCTGTTCGTTCTGAATAAGTCGTTTTTCATCACGCAAAAGGCTCATCTGGTGCGGCTGATCATCGTGAATAAAATCCGTAACGCTTACCCCGATACTTCTCAGCGGTTTTTCCATTTTATAGCTTTTTTTGAAAAGCTCAATAGCCGTATTTGTTATATCCTTTGTAAGATTTGTGTGGATTTCCGTTGTGTGCTGTCGGTTGAATGACATCAGCTCGTTGTCACGAATCGTAATGCAAACCGTTTTTGCCATAAATCCCTGTTCACGCATTCTTCTGCAAACGCTGTCACACAAAACGAATATAACCTGTTTTACATCGTTAAAGGTTACCATATCTTTCGGAGTTGTGGTTGAGTTACCGATTGACTTTACCTCGCTGTTTTCGTTCATATGGGCAACAGGGGAAGAGTCGTATCCGTTTGCAAAGCCGTAAATTAGGTCGCCCCATTTTCCGAGATATGACCGCAACAGCGTAACATCTGCGGTTGCTATATCTCCAATCGTATAAATGCCGATAGATTCAAGCTTTCTGCCCGTTGCTCTGCCAACATACAAAAGGTCCTTTGCAGGACAGTTCCACACAATATCTCTGTAATTTTCCCGTGTGATTTCCGTTATAGCGTCAGGCTTTTTATAGTCACTTCCGAATTTGGCAAAAATTTTATTAAAGCTGACTCCGATGCTTACGGTTATTCCGAGTTCCTGCTTTATACGGCGATTAATTTCGAGTGCAATCTCTTTGCCGTTCATATTCTTATTGTCGGTAACATCAAGCCATGCCTCGTCAAGTCCGAACGGCTCGATTTTGTCGGTGTATTCGCTGTAAATTCTCCTTGCCATTTTTGAAAATCGCTTGTACAAATCAAAGTGGGGAGGAACGGTTATGAGGTCGGGACATTTCTGCTTTGCCTGCCAGATTGCCTCGCCTGTTTTTATATTATACTTCTTCGCAATCTCATTTTTAGCAAGAATAATTCCGTGCCGATTTTCCGCATCACCGCTCACGGCAACAGGTTTGTTCCTGATTTCGGGATGATGCAAACACTCAACGCTCGCATAAAATCCGTTGCAGTCGCTGTGAAGAATAACCCTGTCTTTTTTATATTTGCTTTTGTCAACGGCACAATTAATATTCACAACGCACCACCTCGAACATTTGTTTTTATTCAATTATAGAACACTTGTTCTATAAAGTCAAGCGTAATTTTGTCGCTTGCGGCAAAAGAATTGGTGTACAATTTTGTTTGATTAAATAAAATTTTTAATGACCTATAATTTCTTCTTGTAATTATTGACAAATATTGTTGAAAGTGATATTATGAGAATCAAATAAGATATCTCTATCTTATTTGATGTAATAAATTTATAACGAATTTATTGTATGGTCGTGAGTTTGCTTTTTTATTTTTTGAAAGGAGATTATTATGAGTATTAAAAAAAGATTAAGCGCTTTGCTGATTGCAGTTGTGTTAATTTCAAGTATAACAATTCTGCCGGTTTCTGCTGTTTCGGACGATGAAATTGATGTCAGTGAGTGCGAAATCTATGCACAACATATTATCAATGATCTTATGTCGACCGGTGGCAGAAGACCTTATTCAGGAAATTATTATAATAAATCCAGTGATTTAGCAGATGAACTTCTTGATGTAGCGTACAAGTACGAAAAGGGAGAAGTAACCGCCGTTGAATTGCAAAACAAGTATGACGAAACAAAAGAATTTTATGAAAATCCATGGATAAGTCCTTGTTATGCTGAACAAACCTGTTATGTTGCAGTACACGAGCAAAACTATAATAATTGGTACACTGACGAACAGTGGAATACATTTATCGAAAAGCGAGATAATCTCCTTCAGGCATTAAGGGTTATTGATTCTGATTTAGAACCTGCCAAATGGGGTAGTGTATATGATTATGATTATACAGTTAAACAACAGAAGTATATAAGTAAGTGCTTCTATGAGCTGTTGTACATCTACAATGAAATGACTTGTAAAGATATTATTCAGGGTGATGTAAACAGAGACGGTGTTGTCAGCGTATCGGATGCTACATTAATTCAAAAATATATAGTTGGTGAGGTAAACTTTACCGGTGCACAAGAATTAAGGGCAAAGGTAAATGTGGATTCGTATTCGGTAAGTGTTAAAGATGCTACTCTTATACAAAAATATATTGTTGATCCGAGTATATATTTTTATTCCCGTGGAATCGTAAAAAATGAAAGCGATTTTGCAACATCTTTGGATAACTGGGAGATTTGTTCTCAGTGGTAATTAAAGTTATATCAAAAAAGACTTCGTACTCTGTTGCGAAGTCTTTTTCTGTTTTAACATAACATTACGATTGATTACAGCTGTGTAACTGTCATTTACAAAAACGAGATATTGTGGTAGAATTTACAATGTTGAATTATGTAAAACTGTCGGATATTACAGATGTTTGTCCGAAAGCTATTTTGTATCGGAGGTTTTATTGATGGAAGCTTACAAAAAGGAATTCATTGAATTTATGGTTGATTGTCAGGTTCTCAAATTTGGCGATTTTGTTACAAAGAGCGGAAGAAAAACTCCTTTCTTCGTAAACACAGGTTTCTACAGAACAGGCGCTCAGCTCCGCCGTCTCGGTCAGTATTATGCAGAGGCTGTCAACAACAAGTTCGGTCTTGATTTTGATGTTCTTTTCGGACCTGCATACAAGGGCATTCCGCTTTCTGTTGCCGCAACTATCGCAATCAGTGAAAAATACGGTCAGGATATCCGTTATTGCTCAAACAGAAAAGAAGTTAAGGATCACGGCGACAAGGGCATTCTTCTCGGCAGTCCTATCAATGACGGTGACAGGGTTGTTATCATCGAAGATGTTACAACAGCAGGCACTTCAATTGAAGAAACTCTCCCGATTATCAAGGCTCAGGGCGATGTAAACCCAATCGGTCTTGTTGTTTCCGTTGACCGTATGGAGCGTGGCAAGGGTACAAAGAGCGCACTTTCCGAGATTGAAGAAAAGTACGGCCTTAAAACAACTGCAATCGTAACAATGGCAGAGGTTGTTGAACACCTTTACAACAAGGAATACAAGGGCAAGGTTATTATTGACGACAAGCTCAAAGCCGCTATTGACGCTTACTATGAGCAGTACGGCGTAAAGGAATAACAGCTTTTAATTATTAATATTAATCAGTCGGGGCGGTTTTATCCGCCCCCAAAGTTTGAAAAAACTTATTTTGCGGTGGGGATAATATGGCACGGACAACCGATAACGAACACAGCGGTCATCGTGAAAGAATGCGTAAAAAGTTCATAGAAAACGGCTTTGATGTGTTTGAAACGCACGAGGCTCTTGAAATGTTCCTTTACTATGCTATTCCGAGAAAGGACACAAATCCTCTTGCACATCGTCTGCTTGACCGTTATATCACTGTCGGCGGAGTGTGTGACGCTCCGATTGACGAGCTTATGAAGGAATTCGGTCTGTCTGAAAATGCCGCCGCATTGCTCAAAATGTTGCCCGAAATGGCAAGGCTTTATACCGAATCAAAGATGTCACATGATAATATCATTGACTATGAAAATCTCGGTAAAATATTTAAAGCAAAATTTATCGGTCGAACAAACGAATGTGTCGCTCTCATGCTCGGTGATGCAAAGGGCAAGATGATTTATTTTGATATAATTTCAAAAGGTTCACTCAATTCATCTGATATGCCCGTCAGAAAAATTGTTGATTTGTCACTTCGTCACAATGCCAAAACTGCGTTTATAGCACATAATCATCCCAGCGGAACAGCTCTGCCTTCGGGAAGTGACCTTGACACAACAATAGTTTTGAAGAGTACGCTTGCAACTGTCGGAGCTGAGCTTATCGACCATTTCATAATAACCGATGATGATTATGTTTCTCTCCGTGAAAGCAGGCTTGCGGGGAACATCTTCTATTATGAAAAGTAATAATGTTCTTTAAAAGAAACATTTGACAATTCAAAACATCTGTTCTATAATTAAAATCGAAATTTTGTTCGGATATGTTTTCTGTTACAGGACTTTTGTAATAAAGAGCCTTGTAACAGGAAACATAATAAAAAATCCGTATTTGGAATGTGATGTGTATTATGGAATTTAAACTTCATTCAAAATATCAGCCGACAGGCGACCAGCCGCAGACAATCGAAAAGCTTGTAAACAGTATAAATGCAGGCAACCGTGAACAGACACTCCTCGGTGTAACGGGTTCGGGTAAAACTTTTACAATGGCAAATGTTATTCAGAGGGTTCAAAGACCGACACTTGTGCTTGCACACAACAAAACTCTTGCGGCTCAGCTTTGCAGTGAGTTCAAAGAGTTCTTTCCGGAAAATGCGGTTGAATATTTTGTGTCATACTACGATTACTATCAGCCTGAGGCATATGTTGCACAGACGGATACTTATATTGAAAAAGACAGTTCAATCAATGATGAGATTGATAAACTCCGCCACAGCGCAACGCTTGCACTTTCCGAAAGACGAGATGTAATTATTGTTGCCTCGGTTTCTTGCATATACAGCCTGGGCGATCCTATTGACTACCGAAATATGGTAATCTCACTTCGTCCGGGAATGGAAAAGTCCCGTGATGAGCTTGTAAAAAAGCTTGTTGAACTGCAGTATGAACGCAATGATGTAAGCTTTACCCGTAATAAATTCAGGGTTCGTGGTGATGTAGTTGAAATTTTCCCTGCCGCATCAAACGATTCTATAATCCGTGTCGAATTTTTCGGAGATGAAATTGACAGGATTTCCGAAATCAATCCGCTTACGGGCGAACTCAAAGCCGTTCTGAAACATGCCGCAATCTATCCTGCATCACACTACATTGTGTCGGGAGATAAGATGAAAAAGGCTCTTGCGGAAATTGACAGGGAGCTTGAGGAAAGACTTGCATATTTTCGTGAAAACGGAAAGCTCCTTGAGGCACAACGACTTGAACAGCGTACAAGGTACGATATGGAAATGTTGCAGGAAATCGGATTTTGTACGGGTATCGAGAACTATTCAAGAATAATGTCGGGCAGAGCGCCAGGCTCATCGCCGTACACGCTTTTAAGCTATTTCCCCGATGATTTTCTGCTCTTTGTCGATGAGTCCCATGTAACGCTTCCACAGGTACGGGGAATGTTTGCGGGTGACTATGCAAGAAAAAAGAGCCTTATTGACTACGGTTTCAGACTTCCGTCTGCACTTGATAACCGTCCGCTCAACTTTGACGAATTCTATTCAAAAATAAATCAGGCTGTTTATGTAAGCGCAACACCGGGCGATTTTGAGCTTGAAAAATCGGCTGTTGTTGCAGAGCAGATTATCAGACCTACAGGACTTCTTGATCCTGAAATTTCGGTAAGACCTACCGAAGGTCAGCTTGACGATCTTGTGTCCGAAATCAATATCCGTACAGCCAAAAATCAAAGAACACTTGTCACAACCCTTACCAAGAAAAAATGGCGGAAGACCTTACCGCATATCTTGAAAAGCTGGGTATCAGGGTTCGTTATATGCACCATGACATTGACACCGTTGAAAGAATGGAGATTGTTCGTGATTTAAGACTCGGAGAATTTGATGTTCTTGTCGGAATCAACCTTCTGCGTGAAGGACTTGATATTCCCGAGGTTTCTCTTGTTGCCGTACTTGACGCTGACAAAGAGGGATTTCTCCGTTCAACCCGTTCGCTTATTCAGATTGCCGGCAGAGCCGCACGAAACAGCGAGGGTATGGTTATTATGTATGCCGACAGCGTAACACCGTCAATGAAGGTTGCAATAACCGAAACACAGCGTCGCCGTGAAATTCAGAATAAATATAATGTTGAACACGGCATCGTTCCAAAGACTATTGTCAAAAAGGTCAGCGATATACTTGAAATTTCTACTCACGATGACAGTGAATTTAAAAATACAAAAAAGCTTTCAAAGGCACAAAAACAACAGTTGATAGAAAAACTGACAAAGGAAATGAAAGCTGCCGCAAAGTTGCTTGAATTTGAACACGCCGCATATCTGCGTGACAAAATCAAAAAACTGCGTGGTGAAAAATGATAAAGGAAGAGTAAAATGCCAAGAAAGAAAACCACCGATTATGATAATACCAGTATCACAACGCTAAAGGGTGCCGACCGTGTCCGTAAGCGTCCTGCCGTAATTTTTTGGTTCGGACGGTATTGACGGCTGTCAGCACTCCGTGTTTGAGATTCTTTCAAACTCAATAGACGAGGCGAGAGAGGGTTACGGTAAAAAAATCACAGTTACACGCTATTCCGACGGCTCAATTGAGGTTGAAGATCACGGCAGAGGAATTCCCGTTGACTACAACGAAAACGAAAAGCGCTACAACTGGGAACTGGTTTTCTGCGAACTCTATGCCGGCGGTAAGTATAATAACAACGAGGGTGAAAGCTACGAATTTTCCCTTGGTATGAACGGTCTCGGTCTTTGTTCAACCCAGTACAGCTCCGAGTATATGGATGTTGATATCCGCCGTGACGGCTACCGATATACTCTCCGTTTTGAAAAAGGCGAGATTGTCGGCAAGCTCAAAAAAGAGCCGTACAGCAAAAAGGATACGGGTACAAAAATTCATTGGAAACCCGACCTCGAAGTCTTTACGGATATCGACATTCAGCCCGAATATTTTCTTGACATAATGAAAAGACAGGCTATTGTCAACGCAGGAATTGAATTTGTTTTCCGCAATCAGAACGGCAAAAAGCTTTGATACAACAAGCTATAACTATGTAAACGGTATTGTGGACTCATGTTGCCGAGGTAGTCGGTGAAAACGGACTCAGCTCAATTCAGCATTGGGAAACCGAGGTTAAAACCCGTGACCGTGACGATAAGCCCGAATATAAGTGCAAAATGGATATCTCGGTTGCATTTTCAAATAAAGTGCATCTCACCGAATACTACCACAACTCAAGCTGGCTTGAACACGGCGGCGCTCCCGATAAGGCGGTGCGGAATGCCTTTGTTTACCAGATTGACAGCTACTTAAAACAGAATAATAAATATAACAAAACCGAAAGCAAAATCAAGTATGACGATGTTGAGGACAGCCTTGTGTGCGTTATTTCGTCTTTTTCAAGTGTTTCATCATATGAAAACCAGACCAAAAAGGCGGTTACAAACAAGGGTATTCAGGACGCTATGACTGCATTTCTCCGTCAGAGTCTTGAAATTTATTTTATTGAAAATCCGCTTGAGGCAGAAAAAATCTGCGAACAGGTGCTTATCAATAAGCGCAGCCGTGAAAATGCTGAGAAAACACGACTTAACATAAAGAAAAAGCTTTCGGGCAATCTCGACATAACAAACCGTGTTGCAAAATTTGTCGATTGCAGAAGTAAAGACACGGAACAGCGTGAACTGTTCATAGTAGAGGGTGACTCTGCTCTCGGTGCCTGTAAACAGGCAAGAAACCCCGATTTTCAGGCAATTATGCCAATCAGAGGTAAAATACTTAACTGCCTTAAAGCCGACTACGATAAGATTTTTAAGAGCGAAATCATTACCGATTTGCTCAAGGTTCTCGGTTGCGGTGTTGAGGTTAAGTCAAAAGCAAACAAGAATCTTTCAAGCTTTGATATGAACGCACTTCGCTGGAGCAAAATTATTCTCTGCACCGATGCCGATGTTGACGGCTTCCAGATCAGAACTCTTTTACTTACCATGCTTTACAGACTTACACCTACACTCATTGAAGAAGGCAAGGTGTTTATTGCCGAATCGCCTCTTTATGAGATTACATCAAAAAACGATGTATATTTTGCATACGATGAGGTTGAAAAGGATATGTTCATTGAACAGCTCGGCAAGGAGAAATTCACAATTCAGCGTTCAAAAGGTCTTGGCGAAAACGAACCCGATATGATGAACCTTACCACAATGAACCCCGAGTCACGCAGACTTATCAAGGTTCTTCCTGCCGATGCAGAACAGACAGCGGAAATTTTTGATGTTCTTCTCGGTGACAATCTTCAGGGAAGAAAAGATTATATAGTAGAACACGGCAACGAATATATTGACCAGCTTGATGTAAGCTGATTGGAGGTGGAAATAAATGGCGAAAAAATCTTCAAAGACTCCCCGCAGAACTTCACCGTCAAAAACTCACGGTGTAATCAACGGTGCAGGTGAAGTAGTGGAACAGCCAATCGTTTCCACTATCAGAGAGAACTATATGCCGTATGCAATGAGCGTAATTCTCTCCCGTGCAATTCCCGAAATCGACGGGTTCAAGCCGTCGCACAGAAAGCTCCTGTATATGATGTACAAAATGGGACTTCTGAATGGCGGAAGAACAAAATCGGCAAACATTGTCGGTGCAACAATGAAGCTCAATCCTCACGGCGACTCTGCAATTTATGACACAATGGTTCGTCTTTCAAGGGGCTATGAGGCACTTTTGCATCCGTATGTAGATTCAAAAGGTAACTTCGGTAAATTCTACAGCCGTGACATGGCGTGGGCGGCATCCCGTTATACTGAGGCAAAGCTTGACGCAATCTGCAACGAGCTGTTTCGTGATATAGACAAAGATACCGTAGATTTTGTAGATAACTACGATAATACGATGAAAGAACCGTCACTTTTGCCGGTTGCATTTCCGTCTGTACTTGTAAACGCAAACACAGGTATTGCCGTTGGTATGGCGTCAAATATCTGTTCATTCAATCTGCGTGAAATCTGCGAAACAACAGCGGCACTTATACGTGATCCCGACCATGATATAAAGTCAACTCTGCCGGCTCCTGATTTTACAGGCGGTTGTCAGATTATCTATGATGAAAATGTCATCAATCAAGTCTATGAAACCGGCAGAGGAAGTATCAAACTCCGTGCAAAGTATGTCTATGACAAGTCTGCAAACTGTATAGATATTCTTTCAATTCCTGCCACAACAACTTGTGAGGTTATCATTGAAAAGGTAATCGACCTTGTAAAACAGGGTAAAGTCAAGGAAATTTCCGATATTCGTGACGAAACAGGTATTGACGGACTTAAAATTACAATTGACCTCAAGCGTGGCATTGATGCCGACAAGCTTATGACAAAGCTTTACCGCTTTACAACACTCGAAGATTCCTATGCCTGCAACTTCAATGTGCTTATTGCAGGTGTTCCGAGAGTTCTCGGTGTAAAGGCATTGCTTGAAGAATGGATTGCTTTCAGAATTGAGTGCGTCAGAAGAAGAACATATTTTGACCGCAACAAAAAAGCTGACAAGCTTCATCTTTTAAGAGGTCTTGAAAAAATTCTTCTCGATATTGACAAGGCAGTAAAGCTTGTCCGTGAAACCGATGAAGAATCCGAGGTTGTGCCAAACCTTATGATTGGATTCGGAATTGACGAAATACAGGCTGAATATGTTGCCGAAATAAAACTTCGTCATCTTAACCGTGAATACATTTTAAAGCGTACAAAAGACCTTGAAGACCTTGAAAAAGAGATTGCCGAGCTTGACGAAATTTTAAAAAGCAAGGCAAGAATCAAGACAATCATTGTCAAAGAACTCAAATCAATTGCCGAGAAATACGGTCAGCCGAGAAAGAGTATCATAATCTATGACGATGTTGCAAGGTATGAGGAAGAGACAGTCGAAATTCCCGATTATCCTGTTAATCTTTTCTTTACAAAAGAGGGATATTTCAAGAAGATTACTCCGCAGTCGCTCAGGATGAGCGGTGAACAAAAGCTCAAAGACGGTGACGAAATTATTCAGGAGCTTGAGTTCACAAACAACTGCGACCTTTTGTTCTTTACAGACAAGTGTCAGGTGTATAAGGCAAAGGCTGATGATTTTGCACAGACAAAGGCAAGCGTACTCGGTGACTATGTTGCCGCAAAGCTTGGCTTTGATGAAGGCGAAAATGCTGTGAAAATGGTTGTTACAAAAGATTACAAGGGTATGCTGCTCTTTGCTTTTGAAAACGGCAAGGCTGCAAAAGTTCCGCTTGAATCCTACGCAACAAAGACTAACCGTAAAAAGCTTACGGGCGCATATTCCGACAAATCTCCGCTTGTCGGACTTCTCTATATACCTGAGGACGAAGAGGTACTCTTCAAGGCGTCGTCGGGAAATATGCTCCTTGTTCACACGGGTGCACTCGCTCTCAAAACAACCCGTTCAACACAGGGTGTTGCCGTTCTCAAGCCCAAAAAAGGTCACAGACTTTTCAGCATAGAACGCTATAAAGACGGTACTTTTACAAATCCAAAGCGTTACAGAACAGGTTCACTTCCTGCAAGAGGTGCGTTGCCCGTGAACGATGATTCAAAAGACGAACAGCTTTCGCTGATTTGATTTTGAAAAAAATTAATAAAAATCTTGTAATATCTCTTGAAAAAGCTGTGTTTATGTGGTATTATAAAACAGTTATTAAAGCAGAATTTGTTTTATTCGTATTTATTAAATGAAAGGAAGATAAAAATGAGCATTTGGGGCATTGTTTTAGGCGTATTGCTCGCAATCGTATCTGTTGCCATTATCGTTGTAATTATCCTTCAGGAGGGTAATCAGCAGGGTATCGGTGCTGTAACAGGTGTTGCCGATTCTTATTTCTCAAAGAATAAGGCTCGTTCGATTGATGCGTTCCTCTCACGCTGGACAAAAGTTTTTGCTGCAATATTCGTAATTTTTGTAATTGCACTTAATGTGCTTTCAAAGTTCGGTATACTGTAAGCATATTAACTTAATAATCAGCATAAAATTAACCGTCAGGGCAATCCTCTGGCGGTTTTACTTTTTATATGGAGTTGTTAAAAATGCCTTGGTGGGGAATATGTCTGATTATTTTTGTAACATTTATAACTTTCGCAATCTTGCACTTTCTCGGCAAAAACAAGCATCCGTTCAAACGCTCTCTGCTTTCAATGACTTTGGGAGCGGCAACATTGTTTGCGGTCAATCTGACGGGAGCTTTTACGGGCGTAACTTTGCCCATAAGCCTTTTATCACTTTTGGTATCAATAATAGGAGGAATACCCGGAGTAACGCTTATGCTCGGTCTTAATCTTTTTTTCTGAATAATCACAGAAGGGGCGGTCACATCGACAGCCCCTTAATTGTTTGTATGAAATTTTATACAATGCCGTAAAGTTCCTCAAGAGCCTCACCAACGGTTTCTTTATCTTTGGTCAGGAGCGCAAGCATAATTTTGTACGCTTTTTTCGGATTGTCAAGAAAATTTTTTTTTGAGAATAAGAGCCTGTTCCATTTCGGGAGCATAAACATCAAGCTTCATCAAATCCATATCACCGCCGGATACAGAACATTTAACAGTAAATCCGTTTGAACTTTTTACAATATCAACCTTGTTTTCAATCTCATTTTTCTTTACGGCAAGGAGCTTAACCGCACAAGCGTATGCCTTTTTTCTTTGATAGAGTACGCAAGAATGCTGTCAAGCTGTTTTGCAATTTCAACACCGTTTTCCGTGAGCGCATATGTTTTGTGTTCATCATCGGCAGGCACAAGGTTACCGTTTGTAACAAGGTCGTCAAAGGCGGAACTTGTTTCAAAATAATTGGCAAGTCCCTGCTTTAGAATTGCCTGTATGACAATTCCTTTGTCTATATTTTCTTTTACAGAATTATACAAATAACATATCAAGGTTTTAATTTCGTTTTTGCTTCTCATTCCACCGGGATTAATACCCTCGTCAAATGTATCGAAAGCCATAAAATCACCTGCTTTTGCTGATAGATTCGTAGTGACAGTTTAATTTGTGCAAAAATAACTTAAATTATATCTGTCTATTGTTATTATAGCACATTATCTTCACAAAAGCAAAGAGGTTGTGCGTAGTTGTGCGTATTTATTTTATTCATTATTAAGTAAATTTGCAAGAGTTACACTGTCAAGGTAATTGTTGATTAAATTGTCAAGCTGTTGCCAGATAGGATGTGAGGGACACGATTCCATATGATTGCAATGTTCGTGAGTTTTTGAAGTGCATGGGACAGATGCAAGGTCGCCCTCCGTAAGCCTGAGAATTTCACCGAGTGAATAATCTTTTGGTTCTTTGGTCAGCTTATAGCCGCCGCCCTTTCCTTTTACGCCCTCAAGCAGATTGCGGTCAACAAGGGTTTTGAGTATGCCTTCCATATATTTTTTGGAAATATTCTGTCTTTCTGCAATTTCTTTGAGCGGAATATATCTGTTCTGCCCGTTTTTTGCCAGATCGACAAGCACATACAGCGTGTAACGACCTTTACTTGAAATCAGCATAAAATTATCCCCTTTTGGCAAGGCTTGCATATTTTGTAAGCCTGTTTTGCTTATATACCTTGATTATATACAAAAAATGATAAAAATGCAATACCAACCCATTGACAAAATGGGTTGAAAAGGTTATATTTTAATTATCCACTCCTTTGGTGGGTTGATAATATAACAAGGTGGGATTATGAAATGGCAGACAAATTACTTGATGTAAACGGTTTGACTGTAAGTGTAGAGGAAAAGGAAATTCTGCACGATATAAATCTTAGTATAAACAAAGGTGAAACGCATGTGCTTATGGGACCAAACGGTGCAGGCAAGTCAACGCTCGGATTTGCACTTATGGGCAGTCCTAAGTATACGCTTAATTCAGGCGAAATACTTTTTAACGGAAAAAACATTAACGATGAAACACCCGATAAAAGGTCAAAGGACGGAATTTTTCTTTCATTCCAAAGTCCTCTTGAGGTTCCGGGGCTTTCGCTTTCATCGTTCATTCGTAACGCTCTTGAAAAGAACCGTGGCAAAAGAATCCGCCTTTGGGACTTTAAAAAAGAGCTCAGAGAGGCTATGGAGCTTTTGCAGATGGATCCGTCATATTCCGAGCGTGATCTAAATGTAGGTTTTTCGGGCGGTGAAAAGAAAAAAGCAGAAATTTTGCAGATGCTTTTACTCAATCCAAAGCTTGCAATTCTTGACGAAACAGACTCGGGTCTTGATGTTGATGCGGTTCGCACAGTTTCAAAGGGCGTTGAACACTATCAGAAAAACCGTGACGGTGCATTGCTCATCATCACACACAGCACAGGTATTCTCGAATCTCTCAAAGTTGATTATACCCATATTATGGTAAACGGCCATATAGTTAAAACAGGCGACGCATCGTTGATTGATGAAATCAATGAACACGGTTTTGAGAAGTATCTTGAACTTTATGCAGAAAAGTTCTGACGGAGGTATTAAGATGAAAGAAAGAACATATGTCGATGATGTTGACAGAAGTGTCTACGATATCAAAGACGAAGAAAATGATGCCTACCGTATCAAATCAGGTCTTGATGCCTCAATCGTAGAAAAAATTTCAAAGGAAAAGGATGATCCCGTGTGGATGCAGAATTTCCGTTTGCAGTCACTTCAAATTTATAATGAACTCAAAGTTCCAAACTGGGGACCGCCCATTGACGGACTTAATATGGACAATATTGCAACCTATGTCCGTCCGAACACAAGGATGACCGCAAAATGGTCGGAAGTTCCCGAAGATATCAAGAATACATTTGAAAGGCTCGGTATTCCTCAGGCAGAGAGAAAGTCGCTTGCAGGTGTCGGAGCACAGTATGATTCCGAGCTTGTGTACCACAATGTTCGTGAAGAGGTTGCCTCACAGGGCGTAGTATATACCGATATGGAGAGTGCGTTAAAGGGCGAATATGCCGACATGGTAAAAAAATATTTTATGAAACTTGTCCGTCCGAATGACCACAAATTTGCCGCACTTCACGGTGCAGTATGGTCAGGAGGTTCGTTTGTGTATGTTCCGCCGGGAGTATCGGTAGAAATTCCGTTGCAGTCATATTTCAGACTTAATGCACCCGGTGCAGGTCAGTTTGAACACACGCTCATTATCGTTGACGAGGGTGCAGACCTGCATTTTATAGAGGGTTGTTCTGCTCCGAAATATAACATAGCAAATCTTCACGCAGGATGCGTTGAGCTTTTTGTAAAGAAAAATGCAAGACTCAGATATTCAACAATTGAGAACTGGTCAAAAAATATGTACAACCTTAACACCAAAAGAGCACTTGTTGAAGATGGCGGTACTATGGAATGGGTATCGGGTTCATTCGGTTCTCATGTGTCGTACCTTTATCCGATGACAATTTTAAAAGGCGACCGTTCAAGAATGGAGTTTACGGGCATTACATTTGCAGGCAAGGGACAGAACCTTGATACAGGCGCAAAAGTAGTTCATATCGGCAAAGAAACATCTTCGTTTATGAACACAAGGTCAATTTCAAAAGACGGCGGTATCAGCACATTCAGAAGCTCCGTTGTTGTAAACAAGTCTGCCGAAAATGCAAAATCTGCCGTTTCGTGTCAGTCACTTATGCTTGATTCAAAGTCACGCTCAGATACTATTCCTGCAATGGATATCAGAACTCCGCACGCAGATATCGGTCATGAGGCTAAAATAGGCAGAATCAGCGATGAGGCTGTATTCTACCTCATGTCAAGAGGTCTTAGTGAAGAGGATGCAAGGGCAATGATAGTCAGCGGTTTTGCAGACAATGTGTCAAAGGAACTTCCGCTTGAATATGCGGTTGAAATGAACAATCTCATTCAGCTTGAGATGAAGGGCAGTATCGGATAAGGAGGACATTATGGTTGATAATAAAGACTTAACAGTGAACTTTCTTCCGTCACCCACTTGGAACCGATTGGGAGTGAATCGGGCAAAAATCCGAAATATTCCCGTTGACGGTTGGAACAGTATTCCTGTTCAAAAAGAAATAATCGAAAAATATACAAATAATTCCGATTCAAAAATCTGGGATTCATTTGCAAATATTCAGACAGGTATGGGCGAGAAGATTGACGAAATATCAAAAATATCACAGCCTGAAAAAATCAGAATAACGGCTGATAAAACAAAAAGCGAAAAGCTGTTTTTTAATTGCAAAAACGGTGAAAACGCTTTTGCAGATGTAGAACTTTACGCTCCCGAAAACACAGAACTTACCGTGTTTATGACAATGCAGTCAGCGTGGAATGCAAACGGTATTTGTGCCGTAAGAACGAAATTTAAAGCTGAAAAAGGTGCAAAAATCAGACTCGTACAGCTTAATCTCCTTTCGCAAAATTTCCGCTTTATAAACGATGTCGGTGCAGAATGTGAAGACAATGCAACCGCAGAGATATTACAGCTTTTCATCGGCGGAAATGAAACCTATACAGGCACAAAGACAACGCTTTTGGGCAGGCAGAGCAATCTTGACCTCAATGTCGGCTACTATTGCAAGGACGAGCAGTTGCTTGATATGAACTATGTTGCCGAGCATATCGGCAAAAAGACCGTCAGCTCAATGAATGCCGGAGGAGTCTTGAGAGATAAAGCACATAAATTATTCCGTGGTACAATTGATTTCCCACTCGGCTCATCGGGTGCTAAGGGTGACGAGAACGAAGATGTTCTCATTTTAGGCGAAGATGTAATCAATCAGACCGTACCTCTCATTCTTTGTGCGGAAGAGGATGTTGAGGGCAACCACGGTGCGTCAATCGGCAGACCGTCCGATGATGTGCTTTTCTATCTTGCAAGCAGAGGTCTTGACGAAGAAGAGGCTTGTAACCTTATGGCTCGTGCAAAACTTGACGCTTTATGCTCGAAAATCGGTGATGAGGAGCTTGAAACGCTTGCAAAATCCTGTCTGGAGGAGGTTACAGGCTATGCAAATGAAAAACTTTAAGGAAGATTTTCCGCTTTTGCGAGAAAATCCTGTAGTCTATCTCGACAGTGCCGCAACTGCTCAAAGACCTGAATCAGTTATAAATTCGGAAATGGAGTTCTACAAAAAATGCAATGCAAATCCTCTGCGTGGACTTTATGATTTGGGTTTCAAAGCTACAGAATGTTATGAGCAATCCCGTGAAACAGTTAGAAAGTTCATTAATGCAAGGTCGGAGCGTGAAATAATATTTACACGCAATGCAACCGAAAGTCTCAATCTTGTTGCCTACAGCTACGGAATGAATTTTCTAAAAAAAGGTGACGAAATTCTTGTCACTGTAATGGAACACCACAGCAACCAGTTGCCATGGAGAGTTGTTGCAGAAAAAACGGGCGCAGCGGTAAAGTACATTGAATGCAACCCTGACGGCACAATTACCGAAGAACAGCTGAAACAGGCTTTTTCGGAGCGTACAAGGCTTGTGGCAGTAACTCACATATCAAATGTACTCGGTTGCAAAACTCCCATAAAGCGTATCACAGAGCTTGCAAAGGAATGCGGTGCAGTTGTTGTGCTTGACGCATCACAGAGTGTTCCGCACATTCCCGTTGATGTTCAGTCGCTTGATGTAGATTTTCTTGCATTTTCCGGTCACAAACTTATGGCACCATTCGGAATTGGTGTATTATACGGCAGAGAAAGCCTTCTTGAAAAAATGCCGCCGTTTTTAACGGGCGGTGAGATGATTGATTCCGTTACAAGGGACAAGGTTATCTATTCCGAATTACCGCATAAATTCGAGGCAGGAACGGTAAATGCGGCTGGCGCATGGGGGCTGAAAACCGCAATTGAATATATTCAAAATATTGGTTTTGATACAATCGGCGGTATTGAAAAAGAACTTACCAAAAGAGCCTTTGACGGACTTATGAAAATTCCTCACATCAATATTCAGGGAAGCAACAATCCGAAAGAGCATTGCGGAATTATCAGCTTTACAATTGACGGAGTTCATCCGCATGATGTCAGCAGTATTCTCGACGCTGACGGTATTGCAGTCCGTGCAGGACACCATTGCGCACAGCCTTTGATGGAATTTTTAGGCGTTCCGTCAACAACAAGGGCAAGCATTTATTTCTACAATACGAAAGATGACATTGATGCGTTTTTGAACAGCGTGTCATCTGTCAGAAGGAGAAATGGGATATGGAAAAATAACAGAAGCTTTTACAATGAAATCCTGACCGATCACAATCTTCATCCAATGCACAAACATCCGCTTGATACGGCAACGGCAAGCCTTGAGGGTGTGAATCCAAGCTGCGGTGATGACATTGTGCTTAATCTTAACATCAAAGACGGTGTGATTACAGACGGTTCGTTTACAGGTGACGGCTGTGCAATTTCCCAGGCGTCAGCCGATATTATGCTTGATTTGATTATCGGCAAAACAGTTGATGAAGCCGAACATCTGAAAGATATTTTCCTTAAAATGATTCAAGGCAAAGCAACTGACGAAGAAATTGAAGAGCTTGAGGAGGGCGGAGCATTGTCTGACATTTCTCATATGCCTGCCCGTGTAAAATGTGCAGTTCTCGGTTGGCACACATTTGAAAACATTGTAAAAGAATAATTTACTGAATTTAATATTTTATAAAACACATTCGGGGAACAGATAAAATAATTTCTGTTCCCCGATTTTTATTTTAAAAATCGGGATTAATGTATTAAAATGACTAATACAAATCTTGACAAATATTGCCTTAAAATAGTATAATAAAACTGCAAAGAGGTGATACTTATGAAAAAGAAATGTACTCTCGTTTTAATATCCGTATTGACAGTTGCATGCATTGTATCTGCATATTTGCTTTTCTTTTATAATTCTTCATTTAATATGGTTTACGATTCCGACACAGATTCATATTTTAACAACAGTTACCTGTCCTATAATGACGGAACGCTTGCAGCGGCAGATTACAGAAAAACTAAGGTTACGGCTTATGATTCAAAAAACAATTCAACCGTAAATTTGCCTTCAAACGGTTCTCTGATTAACGATAATTTATTCTATATTAACGGCGATAAGCTCTGCTGTCTTGATACAACAACAAACACACGAAAAATCATAGACACCGATTGCCGAAGTTTTGTTTGTAACAATGAAGTTATTGCTTATACAAAGAATGATTCCGTAATATTGAAAGACTCTGATACCCTTGAAAATATAGGGGATATTAAGTTTGATAATCAGATTTATTATATAAATATTTCAGATGGCAATCTCTATACTGCGGAGCGTATTTTTGAGGATAAAACAGATGAATACGGTTACAGCCTCAAAGTAGGAAAGCAGTATATTTTCAAAAAATATGACCTGAAATCCTGCAAATTGCTCAAAAGTAAAAATGCAAATTATGTAAACGGAATTCGCTATGTAACGGTATGCCAAGATACTTTCTATTTCTTTTGCGATGAAACCCAAACCGTAAACAATGTATGTCTTGATAAAGATGTAAATTATCCGACAATTCAGCATCCCGATGTTAAATTTATTACATCCAATAACGATTGTGTTTACTACATATCCGAGAAAACAGAATCGGCGATAATACTCAAAACGGTTGAAAGCCCTTATAACGGTATATGGAAACTCGAAGTCGGCTCTAATAAACCTGTTAAAATTGCTGACAAATGCGACTGTGACGAACTGCTTGCAACAAGGAATTTCTTGTATTGTTACACAATTAACTACATTTTGCCTCGAGGAGTGGCTAATTCATGGGTGAAAAGTTACTTAATTGATCAGCTCGTAATAAGCTGAAATTCATGAAAATACAGTAAGAAAGCGTGATGATTTTTAACGGTTATTACTGCTGAAATTATTCACGCTTCTTTGTTATATATTCCAAATTTGCCGACAAAGCCGCATAATTTGTTGCATATTGGATTTTTTATAGTTATAATTGAATTGTTAAAATTATAATATCTGTTTTTGATTTTAGAAGTATGGTATGCTGATAAAATATTTTAATGATATTTGCTGTAATATAGACTTATCAAAATTTGGTGTTTAAGGAGAGAGTTGTGAAAATCAAATTAAATCGCTATTATATTCTGAATACCCTTTTATTAATAAGCGGTATTGCTTTTGATTTCATATTGTTCTTGCATCCGTTTTTTATTTCTGTTGCAATGAAAATTATTATTGCAACAGTATTGTGCGTTGTGGTGATTTTAGATGTATTTGTTTGTAAACAATTACTGTCTGAGGGTAGTCCAAAAATGCCGAAAACGGAGTCGATTTTTGTATCTGTTCTTACATTTGTTTTGTTAATATCACAAAGTATTTATCTGACAATTATTACACTTATGGGTGCAAATGAAATATTAGGTACGATAAAAGCTATTCATTATGTTGTGTTAATTTCAATAATTTTGTTAGTTGCAACTCGACTGCATAATAAGTACATAACTAAAAAAGACACACTTTAGCTTTTGGTATTGATATTATAGCAATTGTGATGTGTCTAATCATTTGTGCAAATTGCGTTTTGTGTCTTATAAACGGGAATGATTTGTTTAGTTATATTGCAATTAATGAATATAACCAATTGAACTCTTAATGAGGTGATATTATGCCGGATTTCAAAGAATTAAAAAATAAAATCAAACACGGAGATTTTCAGTTTGTATATGACGAACTTAAAAAATCCGACTTTGAATATACACTTGAGAACATTGAAAAAGAATTTTCATCGGTTGATAACCGAGATATGTTCTGTTATCTTCTTTATGTGGTTTCAAATGAGAATATACCCAAACATACAATTCTCTTGTGTGATTATCTAATGTATTCAGGTACATTTTTCTACAATCGTGAAACAGTAATTCGATATTTGCTCGACAATTGCCTTGTTAAAAGCGGCAATGATATCACGCTGATTGAGTGGATTTTGTCAATGTATGAATACAACCCCGATTCACCGTATAATGAGAAAGAAATTGCAAATTTCAATCGCATTTACGATTCTTTAAAATGATGGTGTTAACTATGAAAAATTTCAATTACAAAAATATTAAGTCGGTAGAAAAAATTCATTTACTTTTGTTGTTATTCATTGTAATGTCTACGATAATTAATTTTATTGTAAACTTGATGAGTTGTACCGAAAACATCTTTTTGACAAGTCTGTGTTTGCCGATTCAGTTTGTGTCAAGGTTTGTTGTAAGTCATAACCCTTTTGAAATTTCAGTTTCAATTGTTTTAATAGCTGTAACTTTAATTATGTTGTTTTGGCTGTTTAAAATGTATTCATCGGATAACATGAAAAAGTGGCTTGCAAGCGGTATAACGGCAATTTGGTGCTTGCTAATCGGCTCAATTATACCTATTTTGCTTGATTCCGATTTAATCGGTCAATCTGGAAATAATCTCACATATGAAGAAAAAGCAAACGAACTTCTTTTGTGCGTATGGTTCGGAATTGCTTGCTCCATTTTCTGCGGAATTCTCTTTTTTATTCAAATTTCAAAGTATGCAAAATTTATGGATAGGAAATATGACAACCCTATGAAGGCTGTTGCATATGCAGAAAAGAAAAATAAAAAGGAATATTACCATACCTTGAAAAAGCCTTTGATTTTGCCGACTGTTTATGCAATTATTCCGCCGATTACCTGTAGTTTTCTAATATATTTTGGTGTCAAGTCTGCATTCCTCATTTATTTTATTTATGTGTGCTTAGGTATAGGTATAGTGTATCATACGGCATACAATATTTCTGATTTTATAAAATCGGAAAATCAAAATATAAAAGTAACATCAATTCAAAATTATAAATGCAAACTAATTGTAATGCATACACTGCTGATGTTGTTGTATTGTATTTCATTGGTGATAATATTACTTTGTATTTAAAATATCGAAATCAGATAGGAAGTATACTATGGGAGATTGCCTTAAAAATTTATTTTTGTGCAAGATCAGCTCGCAATAAGCTGATTTGTTATCATAAACCGAATTGGTATATAGTGAACTGAAAATAATCATTAAGAAGGTGATATTATGAAAAAAGATGTTAAATTATACAATATGATTTTGCCGCCGTTTATGCTGTTCTTCTTTGTTCCCATTCTTTGGATTGTATCAGCCTTAGGGAATTTCATAATAGATTCAATAGTTCTCTTAATAATTTCAATTTTTTTATTTACAAGAAATTCACTTGGCAATTGTATAAGAAATCAATAATTCCCGTATTTCTGTTTGGATTTCTTTCTGATTTTTTAGGTGTGCTGTATCTAATGGCAATATCTATTGGATCAGGTGCGGAATATTACGAGGGCAACGATATCGGAAAACAAATTCTTTCGGGAATATATCTTGCAACTAACCACTCCTGTTATGACAGCGTCTACGGAGTTTTGTTTATTGTCAGCGGTATTCTGTTTAGCAGTATTTTTATTTTTGCTTTTAATTATCGTGTGTCATTTAACAATAAAGGACTTTCTAAAAAGCAGAAAATAATTGCATCCCTTTACAATGGCAATAGTAACCGCACCTTACACATTTTTGTTGCCTAAAGAGCTTTTTTATCCGTAATAAAAATATATCTCGGTTTGGTACGGCAATTGCAGTATTACAAAATACATAAAATCAGCAAATCCAGACGGACAGGCTGATGAATTTTTAAAATATTATGAAGAAAAATTTTTAGTGTTGTCAAAAAGATACTGAAATATATTGAAAATGATAATGAGTGTTTTTATGTTTAAAAAGTTGTTTGTACAATAGTGAGTACTTTATGTATCCTTTTTTTATTATCCGCCTGTGATCCTTCGATTGATGATTATGAATCTTATAAAAATCTTAAAGTAGGAGAACATTTTTCGGTTAACCGTGATGGATATGCAGTCAAAATAAACGATACGCTTCTTGTTTGGCACAACCTTGCTGATGGCGAAAAGGATTGTGTTAAAGTCATTGATAAAAATATGGTTGACGCAAGCGGAATGATAGAAGGTGAGGATGTTCTGAACGGTTCAAAAGAACTTCTTGCTGATAAAATTAAGAATTGTTATTCTTCAAATGATTATGTTATAATGGAGTTGTTAAACAATGATACCATTATTATGGTCGATTGCAATAACAATTTCAAATATTCTAAATTTGATAATTTGAAAAGCGCAGGAATTGATTACAGTAAATTTAATCACATATCAATCGGCTGATTATTTTTTTCGGAAAGAAATTTCTTATGAATAAATACTATTACATCATAAATTTGTTTGATTCAATTGACAGATTGTTTTTAAATACCTATAGTACCCCCCTGCATACTTTCTGTCAAAAAATCAGTTTTGTTATCATATAAAATTAGTTTTTAATAGGAGGAATAGTTTTGAATAAGTTTAAAGCTATATGTGAATCGGTGAGTTATTTTTTTATTTTTTCATTTACACCAATAATATGTGCATTAATAATTTCATTTATATATGTATGCTTTAGTAAAATAAATTTAAATCTCCCTCAAATGTCAACCTATGTTATGGAGATAATTGCTTGTTCATTAATTATGATTATTTTTTATTTTATTCTAAAAGTAAAGAGATATGATTTTGTTGATAGTATAAAACTAAATAAAATAACTCTGCGTTCGGCATTGCCTTTTATTCTTTTAGGATTATCAGTATATTTTATTTTTATAATTCTATTAAATTGTATACCATTCTTTCAGGGAGAAGATACTGTTTCAAATACAAATGATTTGCACAAATCAGTCAATGGAATAAATGTAGTTTTTTTGTTTGTAGCCAAGAGTATATTAGCTCCAATTGTAGAGGAGGTTACATTTCGCGGCTTAATCTATTCAAAACTAAAATTGGCTTTTCCAATATGGGTATCATCACTTTTAGTTTCGTTGACTTTTGGTGTTATTCATTTTTCATCATCTATATTCACAGTATTGTCAGCAATTTTATTGAGTTTGATTTTTAATTACCTTGTTGATAAATATAATTCAATAGTACCTGGTATACTAATACATTCAGCTTATAATTTTACAGTTACATTTATACGATATAATATTAGATATTTTGATTTTGCGACATATGAAATTCCGATTATGGTCGTTTCAATTCTAACTTTTATCTTTTCCATAATATGTATTATTTTTAACACTAAGAAATTAAGTAGTAATTAGGGGTGAGAAGCAAGTGAAATTAAAAATACTTGGTTCTGTGTCAAGATTTAGCACAAAATAAAATGAGAAGTTCTGTCAACTAAGCTGCTGGCAGAGAAGATACCCTCTCAAACAATTACCCAGGTTCTTTGCACATTCAACCTGTGTAAGATCAGGGTGCTCTTTTGCGATAGTTGATAACATCCAACTTGAATTGCTTGGTGTGATGAGTTTTTTTGTTGTGATATAATGAATTCCTCCTTTTTTTTATTATACAACACTTAAAGGGGATATCTCATTTTGTTTTGTATTATTTAGATGCTAACACTAAGATAAAATGAAAGACAATATAAAGATAAATCAAACAAAGCTGAAAAATTTATGAGGTGATACGATGTATTCGGAATTATTAAAAGCTTTTCAAAGCAATAAAAATTGCAGTTTTTTACACAGATGATGAATGTGACAAGTTTATTTACGGCAAGATTATTGCACTTAACGAAGATGAGGTTGCAATTCAAATGTACAATACAGACGGAACTTGTGACGGTGTAATTGTAAAAACAGTGTCAGATTTCTTCAGAATCGAGTATGATTCAAAATATAATCAAAAAATGGAGAAACTTATTGAAACTGATACTTTTGAAGACAGCGTTGAAATTGACGGTAACGCTGTATTTGATTCCGCAATAAAATCCGCAATCATTAAAAACTTCATAGTAAGTATAGAATTGCTGCACAGCGGTAATGAGAATATCACGGGATTACCGTTGTCGCTGGAAAACGGAATCTGCACCGTCAGACAGATAGACGATTATGGTTGTGATGACGGAGTAACTTCGTTTGTATTCAATACCGCAACGCAAATTACAATCAATGCAAAGTATGAAAAATTACTTTCAAGCTTAATGAACAAGTGATATGGAAAAATGAATAATTTGTTATTTGAAAAATATTAATAAGTATTGCTTTTTACAATGTCTATTGATACAATACAATCAGAATATGTATTTTCATTGCGTAAGAAGCGTATATACAAAAAAACCGACTTCAAAATCAAATTTGAAATCGGTCTGTAAATTTTAAAAATATCCGAACGGAATTTATACTATTCGATTACATCTTCGGCTATAACAGCTTCCTGTCTTTTTGTAATCTGATGGTCTTCATGCAAAACAATGCAGTATGTAACAGTTGATATGAGTGCAAGAATAAGTACAACCGCAATAAGTCTTTTGATGTATTTGCCTGTCCTTATTTTTTTGACAACATAGGGAATCCCCGTTATTGTTCATTGCCCTTGTCCTCTTTTAAAATATTTAAAATGCTCTCTACACCGCTGTAAGCATTATGAAAACTCTCCAAAAGGTTTTCATAATATGCCCGACCTTCGTCCTCAATATGATAATAAATTCGTGTGCGCTTTTTGCCGACAAGCTTTGAATATTCGCTGATTTTTCCTTCGTTAACAAGCTTGTAGGTGACTGCGTAAACGGTGTTCTGAGATATGGACAGGCATCCGTTTGATTTTTCTTTTATGAATTTTACAATTTCATACACATAACTGTCATGCTCACACAAAATGGCAAGAATCAGTATGTCCGTAATTCCGCTGAAAAAATAATTTTGTTTTCCCATAGATACCTCCCAATATACATTATACACACTTAATCACTAAAAATCAATCTAATACATTCAAGAAGAATTTAATATGAGCAGTTATTACAGCAAAGCCTTTTGTTGCCGACATTGTGATTTTTTCGTCAATAGTATTCGTAAAAAAACGAATTGACCAAAAATTCCTTTGTGTATTAATCTCATCAGCCATGATATCACCATACACATTATTGATTTCGTTTGAATTCTTTTTGATATAGTCAAATATGAAAAGTAAAATAACAGATAGGATGTTTTAAATGAAAGCAAAGAAAATTTATTATTCAATTGTCGTAGGATTACAAAGCTTATTTATATTATTGCTGTTTGTGAACATTGGTTATTGCATAATTACTTCGGATTTAACTATGTTTCCCACAACTGCGTTGTATTTGAATTTTTATCCTTTTATGAATTTTTTTAAAACACATAATCCGTATGATTTGCTTGTATTTATATCTTTGTTGCTTTTGCTGTTTGCAATGCACTTTGCAACAATATACATACTTTTCAAAAAAGGTTAAAAGATAATATATGCTTGGGTAGTTATAGTTAATGCTTATTTTTATGCTTTAACTATGTATAGCGACGGAGATTTAGTTTATGTCTTTCACGATATTGAATTTTCAATCTATATTTACAGTAATTTAGCAATGTTTTTATTGCTGTTGATTGCAGCTTTATTAAAACTCTACCGTAAGAGGGTTCATATTAATTCAAGCCTTGCAGAGGATTATTTTCTGCCGAATGAAGAGGATAATAAGCCTGAGGATAAATGTGACGGAATAATTCAAGGAAGTATTTTAGCTCCGATTTTCCAGACAGCTTGCTTTGCATTTTCTTTGATTACAAAATATTTTGGTTCGCTTTTGGAGAGTTATTTATATGTGTTTTATACTGCATTTATAATTGCTTCAATCTTTATGTTTGTAATGTCTTATCGAGATTACAAAAAGCAGTACAATCAAATGCTTTTTCGGAAGAACGAATTGCAAAAGTTGAAAAATACATAAAAATTCAGCCGATTACCTTTGCACTTTTTCTCGCATCGGCAGTTTTGATATTTGCATTTTGACAGTAACAAACTCTACAATAAAATAGGGTAGAACAACTGCTGTAAGGAGGCTCGAAAGAGCCTCCTTTTTAATGCTTGAACAGAATACAAATTTATTGTGATGACAAACCGCTTTACAGCTATGTAAAATTTTTATACAGATATAACGATGAAATAAAAAAATATCGGAATAAGAATAAACCTCCTGCACAGAGGTAAAATTTGTTGCAGGAGGTTTTGTTGTACGAAAATTATATGGGCTTAATTATTGGCATATTTGTTGGAATCTATATGTAAAATTTACAGAACCTGAAAATATGCATTATTGATACTTTGTCGGGACAGGGCACACATCAGTTCTTACTGTTTGCAATTGCCTGATCAATCAACTTTTGCAGCTTTTCAGACTGCTTTTCGGAGGTTATTGCACCGACAATCGGCTCTCCTACAATATTACCGTTTTTATCGACAACATAAGTTGTGGGGTAGGAGTACAATCCGGATGTGAATTCTCCGGCTTTACTTTTTGAATCAAACCAAATGTTTTTGTAGGTTACACCCTTTTTTGCCAGAATATTCTTTGCGTCAGAGATAGCCGTTTTGTCACCGTCAAGTGTAAATGAATTGATTCCGACTACTGCTCCGCCTTTTTTTGCAAGCTGTTTATTCAGAGCTTCCAGGTCGGCAAGTTCTTCCACGCAGGGATTGCAGGGTGGTAAACCAGAAGTTTACTACAGTAACGGTATTTTTTGCAAAAAGCGTACTGCTCTTAACTTCGTTTCCGTCAAGATCCTTGCCGTCAAATGTCGGGAATTTCTTCAGATTATCCTTTTCGATGGGCTTACCGTTTTCAGCCGGAACGCTCATATCTCCATCAGACGGCTTTTCTCCGCATCCGGGAAATTTTTGTTCCAAAAGCGTCAGCTTTCCTTCAATTTCCTTAATCTCTTCGGCGCCTTCATTAAGCAGCTTCAACTCATCTGCACTGAACTGATCCTTGATACCGTCAATCGTTTTCAGAAGAAAATCACCGTAGTTTCCGCCGTCCTCAATCATCGCCATACCCTTATCGGCTGAAATAAATACCTTTTCCCAAAGTTCGCTGTTTTCGGAAAGAATAGCATTTTCCTGTGCCATCAGTTTTTGATGCAGGTCGGCGGCCTCGTCTTTTGTTTTCGGATTCACAGCTGTCAGCATAGCCGTTTCGCTTTTCTTATTTGCAGTAGTATTCGTCGTATTGCCTTTGGCTGTGCCACAGGCGGCAAAGCTTAACAACATCACCAAGGCAGTCAGTAAGGTTAAAATTTTTGTTGTTTTCATGGTGTTTACTCCTTTTCTGTTTCAATTTCTGTTTCAATTTTTTGTTTTGCTGTTTCCGCTTTTTTAGCGGGACAATCATTTTCTTTTCCTTTGCCAAAGCCGTAGCAAAAGCTGACCGCCTCGACAGGACAGGCACGGATACACTTACCGCAGCGTATGCATTCGGTATGGTTGGGAGTTTTGGTTACATCTACATCCATCTTGCATACTTTGGCACACTTTCCGCAGGAAATGCATTTGTGTTTGTCTACTTTCATTCCGAAAAGCGACACCTTGTTAAGCAATGCATAAAATGCACCGAGAGGACACAGCCACTTGCAGAACGGTCTGTAGAAAAGTACACTCAGTACGATTACCGTAATCAATATGCCAAACTTCCACGAAAAGAGCGTACCCAGTGCGGCACGGATTCCCGAATCAATGGCGGAAAGAGGGATTGCCCCCTCGAGTACTCCTTGAGGACAAAGATACTTACAGAAAAAAGGATCTCCCATACCCACATCGTTTGTAATGAGCATTGGCAGCAAACCTACAGCAAAAAGCAAAACTGCATATTTTATGTATGTCAGCGGCTTCAGCTTTTTAGTGGAAAGCTTTTTTGTCGGTATCTTATGTAACAGTTCCTGAAGCCATCCAAACGGACACAAAAAACCGCAGATAAAACGCCCGAGCAGAACTCCTATCAATATGAGGAATCCTGTGATATAATATGAAAAACTGAATTTTGACGAACCCACCACAGCCTGAAACGAGCCGATTGGGCAGGCACCCGATGCCGCAGGGCAGGAATAGCAATTCAGTCCCGGAACGCAAACAGCCTTTCCTTTGCCTTGATAAATTCTGCCCTTCAATAAATTCGGCAGATGAATATTACTCAGCAAAGTTGCTCCTGCTTGAATAAGCCATCGAAAGCGTGAGAGAAACTGCGATACACCGCCTCTTTTTTTCTTCGGTTCTTTGTTATCCAATTCCCACACACTCCAAACACAGCCGGATTGCCTTGCTTAACACGGTTTCTGCCTCTCCACGCAGAGCTCCGTAACACAGCATCGTAATTCCGCAGATAATCAGTACGATTTGAAATACGGCTTTTTTCTTTCGAGTCAATTCGGTCACTCCTTTCTTTTGTGCTCTCATTGTAGCACAGAGGATGTAAAATCCCTGTTAAGAACGAAAACTTAACAAAAACTTTATGTCAGAGCGATATAATGATATAATTAAATTATCAAAGAAATATGAAAACACAGCAAGGAGAGTTTCTATGCGTATTTTAGTAATTGAAGACGAGCGTGCGCTGTGCGAGACAATTGTTCGCAGCCTTAAAAGATTGGCGTACAGCGTTGATTTTTGTTATGACGGAAACAAAGCAAATGAGTTGCTCGGAATAGAAAAGTACGATCTTGTTTTACTTGATCTGAATTTACCCGGTGCAGATGGGATGACGGTACTGCGAACTCTGCGACAAACCGACAGAGATACCGGAGTGTTAATTCTTTCGGCACGCTGTGAGGTTGCCGACAAGGTGGAGGGGCTGGATGCCGGAGCAAACGATTACCTGACAAAGCCTTTTCATTTGGAGGAGCTTGAGGCAAGAATACGCAGTCTGACTCGCCGGCGGTTTACACAAAACAATGTTGTTTTGAACTGTGGAAAGGTTGCTTTTGACACCAAAGCCCGTGTTGCCGTTGCTGACGGTCAGGAGCTGTCACTTACCCGAAAAGAAATCGGAATACTTGAATATTTACTTCTTAATCAAGGTCGCCCCGTCAGTCAGGAAGAACTGCTCGACCATGTTTGGGATAACAGTGTTGACAATTTCAGCAATTCAATAAGAGTACATATTTCTGCATTACGAAAGAAACTGCGTGCGGCACTCGGCTATGACCCGATTCGCAATCGCATTGGTGAAGGATATGTTATGGAGGAAGAAAAAGTATGAAAAAGCTATCCTTGCAATGGCGCATAACTCTGATGACTGCACTTCTTATCGGGGCCACCTGTATTTTTATGAATGTTCTTATCGGCTATTCCGGCAGTCATTACATGGATTCCATAGGCTCTTATGTTACAGGTTACGGTGATACGGACAAAGGAGAACCTGACTTTTTCGATCCCGAACACGAAAAGCTTGATCGTGAATTGACTATTGTAATTAACGGAGCACAGGAATCCTTTATCGCTACCAATTGGTATATTACGGCGGCGGCAACATTGTTAGGCGGTGTGCTTGCGTATTTTTTAAGCGGGCATGCACTGAAGCCTCTGCGTACTTTTACCGCTCGGGTTGAAAAGGTTCAACCTAACAATTTGACGGATATGAAGATAACCGAAGATGTTCCGCCTGAACTGAGACAGTTTGTCAAGTCGTTCAATCGGATGCTTGACCGTCTTGATGAGGGATTTACCGCTCAACGACAGTTCACGGGAAACGCCGCACACGAGTTGCGTACGCCGCTTTCGCTTATGCAGGCACAGCTTGAACTTTTTTCGGCAGAGCATCCCGGGGTATCGCCTGAAACGGCGGAGTTTCTCCGATTGTTGCGTGAGCAGACCGAACGAATGACACAAATGACAAAAACCCTGTTGGAAATGAGTGAGCTTCGCACAGTATCGTGTGCCGACCGCATAGAGATAGGACCTATGGTAGAAGAGATTTTCACTGACCTTGCACCCCTTTGCAGAGAAGAACAATGTTACACTTGAAAGCACGGGCGATGCTGTTATGACAGGCAGTGATACGCTGATTTACCGTTTGTTATATAATCTGACCGAAAACGCTATACGCTACAACCGTTTTGACGGTACAGTGAATATTACCGTAATGAACAAAGACAATCAGCTTGTTATTACGATTGCGGATACCGGCTACGGCATCCCCGAAAACAATACAGAGAAAGTATTTTTCAGCCCTTCTTTCGTGTGGATAAATCCCGAAGCAGAGAATACGGCGGAGTTGGATTGGGACTTTCTTTGGTGTGGGAAATCGTTGCATTGCACAATGGTAAAGTTCGTGTGGAAGAGAGTTCGGAAAAGGGTACTGCTATATCAGTAAAGTTTCCGACAGATGTGATAAAAATTTAATATTTTGCGATTTTTTCTTAATTAATTGTTGAAATTACCGTAGCTCTGTGCTATACTATAATTAATTAATCGATTAGTTATCAAAAAAGGAAGCGAACTTTATGAGAACAACAGAGGAACAGCACAACGAGCGTAAGCGTGAAATGATGGAAAAATGCTTTGAATGCTATGCTGAAAACGGATTGACCGGTACGGGCATCAAGGCTTTGGCGGCAGCGTGTGGCTGTACAACGGGAAATCTGTATTCCTATTTCAACAGTGTTGATGAACTGATTATTGAATCAACTGCATACTGTATGGAAAAGGTCGAGGATGATTTTATGGAAAAAGCTCCCACCGACCCGAAGGATGTTGTTCGATTTGTGAAAGAGGTTCCGTACTGGACCGCAAAGAAGCACGGCAAGAAATATCGGCTGATGTATCAGGTCTATACCCATCCGAAATATATTGAGCACGGCAAGAAATTCTTTGAGGGGGTAAATGAGCGCTATACCGAGTATGCAAAGCGGCTTGAGCCGAAAATCGGCATTCCGTACACGGTGATTACACCGCTCATTTTTATATTTGTCCGTGCCTGTGTACACTATGCTATGTTTGAGGATGAATATTATTTAAAAACCCAAATGGAGGTCTTAAAACAGGGTGTTGCCCTGTTTACTGATAAATACCGTTCACAATATTTGAGAGGAGGCAATGACAAATGAAAAAACGAATATACTGTATTACCACCGCACTCTGTCTTGTGCTTTGTATCGTACTTTGCATTGCATTTGCTGCCGTATGCAGCAAGGCGGAAAAAACAGCAAAACCCTGTTGCCGGAGGTGCGAAACAACGGCACAGCAATCCAATGGAGAGATACCGCCGAAGAGGAATGGCACGATCTTGTAGCTCTTAACACGCTCAGAGGTACTGACGGAAAAAACGGTACTGACGGAAAGAACGGTCTTGACGGCAAAGACGGCATTGACGGCAAAGACGGTACTAATGGAAAAGACGGTCTTGACGGCAAAGATGGTACTAACGGTAAAAACGGCATTGACGGAAAAAAATGGTGCTGGCGGCAAAGATGGTGCTGACGGCAAAAACGGTACTGACGGCAAAAACGGCGTTGACGGCAAAGACGGCACTGACGGGAAAAAATGGTGCTGACGGTAAAGACGGTACTGACGGAAAAGACGGTCTTGACGGCAAAAACATAGAGGTACAAAGAACAACAGAATATATACAGTGGCGCTATGAGGGAGAAGACTGGCAAAACCTTGTTGCCATTTCCGATATAAAAGGACCCACAGGGCAGAACGGTAAAGACGGAGCAAACGGGAAAACACCGGAGTTCCGTGTAAATGAAAACAATCTTCAATGGCGTTATGTCAGTGAAGAAATATGGTTAAATCTTTACGATCTTTCAAATTTGAAAGGTCTTGACGGCAAAGACGGAATCGACGGAAAGAACGGTGTCGATGGTATTGACGGCAAAAACGGTGATACGCCGTTCATCGGTGAAAACGGCAACTGGTGGCTCGGAGTGACCGACATTGGCGTAAAAGCCGCAGGCGTTGACGGTGAAAAAGGCGACAAGGGAGATAAAGGAGATGCCGGAGAGAACGGTAAGGACGGAGCAAACGGAAAAACACCTGAGTTCCGTGTAAATGAAAATAACCTACAGTGGCGTTATGTCGGCGATGAAACATGGCTTAACCTTTACGATCTTTCAATTTTGAAAGGTCTTGACGGCGCAGATGGTAAGGACGGTATAAACGGCAAAGACGGTGTTGACGGTAAAGATGGTGTTGACGGCAAAGACGGTGCCGATGGTAAGGACGGAACAAACGGACAAAACGGTTCTGACGGCAAAGACGGCAACACACCGTTCATCGGTGAAAACGGCAACTGGTGGATTGGAACGACCGATACGGGAGTGAAAGCCACAGGTGTTGACGGTGAAAAAGGCGAAAAGGGTGACAAGGGAGATAAAGGCGACAAAGGTGACGCAGGTCAGAACGGCAGCTGTTCGGGATATTTTTACGGAGAGGCAAACGCTCCGAGGACAGTACTGAATAACAGTCGTGTCAATATTTCTGTCTACCAAAAAATAAACAAGGGCGGCTTGATTTCATCCTACATGAATAATATTACCCTCAAAAAAGGACATATTTACAATGTCTGCTTAAGCGGTTCTCTCGAAGTCGGTTCAAACGAATTTAACAACAGCGGTAATTACTCTATTCAGATGACAGACGGTTATGATAACGATCTGTGCAGGGAGCTTACACGAATAAAAAGGGACGGGGCAAAAATACCGTATACCAATGATCAACATTCCTTTAATTTCAACAGAATGTATGATGCGTCAAATAAAGACATTACATTGCAGTTGTGGTTTGAAAATTCGGCATACAATACTTATCTCGGTGGCTTCAGAGGTACTATTACAATAACCGCTCTTGATTAAATTTATATAACGGAGGTGGCGAAAAATGAAAAAACGAATACTTAGTATCCTGCTGACTTTATGCATGACGCTCTGCCTTACGCCGATAAGCGTATTCGCCGAGGAGGTTGGGACAGAGGGCTCTGCTGCGATACAGCTTGGTACAGATGCACTAAGTGTGTTAAGTAAAAATGTAAACACAGCGACCGCACCGACTGTGTATTTCGGGCAAAACCATGAAAATAATCCCACTGCATGGCGAGTTATCGGCTATGACGGAAGCGGTGTTACAAGCTCAAAGGGGGATATTACCCTGCTTGCGGCAGGCGCTATGGGAGTTATACCATTTGTCGATACCATATTAAACAACGAATACGCACCGAGTAATTTGAAAACCGCGATAGATGCGCTTGCGGAAAAGCTGACGACAGAAGAAAATGCTGCCGTAAAGAAACGGACGCTGACAAGCGGAAGTTACGACGGAGAGAATACCGACTGTGTAGCGGGAGGGCAGGTGGATAACGCTGTATTCTGGCCACTTTCCGCAAAAGAGGCTATTGCTGTAAACAACGATCTGCGTGCCTTGAATCCTGCACATCCGAATTGGGTGGATAGCGGTTGGTGGCTGCGCTCCCCCGGCTCCGATAAATATCGTCTCGCCGTCGTGCGTAGTGAGGGTTCTGTCCAATACTCTGGGTTCTCTGTCCTCATTTTCAATAATCATCGGACTGTTCGTCCCGCTTTTAACTTAAATCTGAACTCTGTCCTTTTTGCATCTGCCGCCGTGGGCGGAAAGCCTGACGGAGGATTGGCAGAAGTTTCCAAATACAGCGGAAACGAGTGGAAATTGACGCTTTTAGATAGTAGACGCAATTTTGCTGTAACGGAAAAAACTGTCAGCGCCGCCCCCGACGATACCGTTACGCTGAATTACAAAGGGGCGACCACAGGGAAAAATGAATATATCTCTGTCATCCTGGCGGATAACAACGGCGCACAGTATTACGGCAGAGTAGCACAACCTACTGCCAAAAGCGGAACGGTTGAAATCAAAATCCCGTCTGACATTGCACCAGGCGACTATACCATGAAGGTATTCAGCGAGCAGTATAACGGTGACTGCAAGACCGACCTTGCAAGTGCTTTTGCGGATGTCACGCTGACGGTGGAAAGTCAGCCTGACGAGCAGTTTACCCTCGCCCCTGGTGGCAGATACTATTTTGACCTTTCGGCGATGAACATCCCCGGAACGGTAAACAGCAATCTGCCGGACAGCACCCTGCATTATGTGCCGTTTACCTATGTGGGTACGGTCAACGCTTATAAGCTCACATCGGAAATGGCAACCACCGAGGAGTATGCTCAGAAGAATAAATATCCCCACAGCCTATTCATTGCGGACTATGCCGTAACGCATACGGTAAGCTGGGATGACCTGAATACCGCAGGTCTGATTTTCGGCAAGGACTATGCCACAGGAGGTGTGAACTATACACTGCGTGCGCCGTCCGTGGGAAGTGATAACAGAGGCTCGGGTGATTCAGAACGCGGTACGCCCCAAAGCAACGAATGGGACAGGATACTGGACAAGGACAGCGGCTACATCAAAAACTGGAATGGCATATATTCGTGGGGGCAGGACACAACAAGATACAACTCGTCGCTCCGTGCGATTCGCGGGTACGATTCGGGCCGACGCTGGAACGACGACGATGCTACGGACTTCCTCCCGCTCGTCAGTTTCCGCCCCGTGCTTGAAATCCTGAACCCTGACACACTGAGCTCTGACGGACTGAAGGTCGTTACCCTTGACCTTGGCGGCGGAACGCTCGGCGGCAGCTCCGAGGATATTCAAATCATTGTGAAAAGCAGCGAGAGCTTTGCCGCGCCTGCGTCCGACGGCATGACCCGCCCGGACGGAAATACAGGCAGCTACTTCATGTGGCTCGGAAGCAACGGTAAGCTCTACGCGCCCGGTGCCAGTGTTCCGGCGGACGTTACCAAGCTCACGGCGCAGTTTGTTTTATCAGAACAGTTTTCCCTTACCCCCGGCGGCAGATACTATTTTGACCTTTCGGCAATGGATATTCCCGGCACGGTGAACACCGGAAACATCTTTGGTGCGACTTCCTTGCCGGATACGACGCTGCACTATGTTCCCTTTACCTACGCAGGGACGGTGAACGCCTACAAGCTCACAACGGAGATGGCAACCACCGAGGAGTATGCACAGAAGAATAAATATCCCCACAGCCTGTTCGTGGCGGATTATGCCGTAACGAATGATGTAAGCTGGGATGCCCTGAATACCGCAGATCTGATTTTCGGCAAAAATTATGCCAGCGGCGGCGTGGACTATACCCTGCGCACACCGTCTGCGGGAAGTGACTGTACGGGTTTAGACGATTCCCAACGCGGCGTGCCCCAAAGCAACGAATGGGACACAATGCTGAACAAGGACAGCGGATATATCCAAAACTGGAATAGAATGTTTTCGTGGGGACAGGATGTTTCTCCTGGCGGCGCGTCGTACCGTGTGGTTCGCGGGTACTTTTCGGCCCGCTTCTTGAACGACAAACTTGCTGCGAACTCCTTCCCGTACGTCGGTTTCCGCCCCGTCCTTGAAGTCCTGAACCCTGACACACTGGGTTCTGACGGACTGAAGGTCGTTACCCTTGACCTTGGCGGCGGCACGCTGGGTAATAGCTCCGAGGATATTCAAATCATCGTGAAAAATGGCGAGAGCTTCACCGCCCCAGCTACTGAAGGGCTGTCTCGTCCGAACAGCATTTCGGAAGACGCGCAGCTGTATTGGTCGGATGAAAATGGGAACTGCTATAAACCCGGCGATACCGTACCTGCCGATGTTTCCATGCTTTCGATCACTGGCGACTATGAGGTGATTTACCTCCCCGGCACATACGGCACCGGCAGTGCGGTGACGGATATGAAACCCCACAACAATATTCTTACCCTGCGCGGCGCTTTGTTCACCCGCGCGGGCTACACGCAAGTAGGCTGGTCAACCGTTGACGGCGGCGAAAAGGTGTATGGCTTTGAAGACGTTTATACGCAAAACGAGGCGCTGACGCTCTATCCTGTGTGGAACACGAATAAATACACAATAACCTTTGATACAAACGGCGGAAGTGAGATTGCACCCATTACTCAGGATTACGGTACAGAAATTACCGCCCCTGCCAACCCGACAAGAAAAGGTTATACCTTTAAGGGCTGGGATAAGGAAATCCCCAAAACCATGCCGGCGGAGAATATAACGGTTAAAGCACAATGGAAAATCAATCAGTATACAATAACCTTTGATACCAACGGCGGAAGTGACATTGCACCCATTACACAGGACTACGGTACAGAAATTACCGCCCCTGACAATCCTACAAGAAAAGGTTACACCTTTAAGGGTTGGGATAAGGAAATCCCCGAAACCATGCCTGCCGAAAACATTACAATCACGGCACGGTGGAAAGATACCGAAAAGCCGACGGGCGAAATTATCATAGGCACAAATAAATGGAATGAATTCTTAAACGAGCTTACCTTTGGCATATTCTTTAAGGATACACAGGAGGTAACTATAAATGCCGTAGATAACAGCGGAGTTGTGTTTGTATCCTATTTGGTAACAGATAAGGAGCTTTCCGAGGCTGAACTGAACTCTCTTGTATTCCGTGCGTATGAAGAACCGTTTTGCATAGAACCCAACGGAGAATATATTGTTTATGTAATGCTTGTTGATGAAAATATTAACATAACATACCTTCGCTCCGACCGTATAACGCTTGATAATATTCAGCCTGTAATCAGCGGTATTGAGAACGGCAAGACCTATTGTGAGGCACAAACCGTTACTGTTGATGAGAAGTATGTTGATACCGTTACCGTAAACGGCACGGCGGTTACGCTTGATGCAGACGGAGGTTTTGTTCTCCCTCCGACAAACGGCGAGCAGAAGATAGTTGTCACCGACAAAGCGGGCAATAATGCAGAGATGACCGTAACAGTCAACAACGGTCATACCTTTGGTGAATGGGTATCTGACAATGACGGTACGCATACCCGAAAATGTACCGTGGACGGATGCGATGCGTTTGAAACCGAAAATTGCTCAGGCGGCAATGCCACCTGTACCGAAAAGGCGGTATGTGATGTCTGCGGTAAAGCCTACGGAGAATTTGACGGAACAAACCACGAGGGCGGTGTACAGGAGTGGACGACAAGAACCGCTTTTAATCACGAACAAAAATGGAACTGCTGTGGTGCTGTGATTGTGGCAAGTGAAGCACATGAGTGGAAAGACGGTGTGTGCCGAGAATGCGGATATGTATGTCTGCATAATGACGCAGATAAAGACCATATCTGCGATTATTGCAAAAAGACAATCTCTGAGCATGTAGATAAGGATAAAAACCATATCTGCGATTACTGCGAAAAAGACAATCTCTGAGCATGTAGATAAGGATAAAGACCATATCTGCGATTACTGCGAAAAAAGACAATCTCTGAGCATGTAGATAAGGATAAAAACCATGTCTGTGATTACTGCGAAAAGACAATCTCTGAGCATGTAGATAAGGATAAAGACCATATCTGCGATTACTGCAAAAAGACAATCTCTGCTCATGAAGATGCGCCAACCAAAGAAATCAAAAAGGCTGACACCGTAACGGCTAAATTGCCTGATGATTCAAAGTCCCCTCAGACAGGCGACAACAGCAACCTTATTTTGTGGATTGCATTGCTGATTATCAGCGGCGGCGTTATGAAAGGAGTAACGGCATTCGGTAAGAGTAAAAAACATTCTGCCAAAATTAAAGATAAGTAATATTTTACGCTCTGTCATGGAAATATAGTGAATACGGCACAGTAGGTATAGAAACCGCTGTGCCGTGTTTCTTTCAGAATGACTGCTTTTGAAAAACAGGCACTTTCTCGGTCATCATACGATAAGCAAAGACAAAGAATAAATGCAAAATCCGGAATTTAATGCCAATACTTCCGAAAATCGGCAGACAAGTTTGTCAATAAGTTCGTATAGTTGCATTTGTTTTTATTTATGATACAATTAAAAGCAACAAACTTAACAGATTCTTATGCAGGTAAAATTCGGAAAATATGCCGATAGCCTTGTACGGAAAAGTAAAATTGTTTCAAATTGCTATTGCACTTTTGTGATTTTTTCTTATATCTCTTTTATAATAAATCAAAATGTGATACAATATGACTGATAATCTGAAAACGGAGTTGATTAAATGAATTTCATCAACAGAAATGAAATTGCAAACGGTGTTTACTTTACAAACATTAAGGACAGCCGTTTTAAAACTATGAAAATCAGCGTGAATATTGTTGTTCCGCTTTCTGTCGAAACAGCGTCGGAGAATGCGCTTGTGGGCGGATTGCTTGTTCGTTCATGCAAAAAATATCCCGATTTTACTGTTCTCAGCAAAAAACTCAGCTCACTTTACGGTGCAGACCTCACTTCATCGCTTTCAAAACACGGTGAAAGCCAGGTAATTAAAATTTCCGTATCAGGTCTTGATGACAGATATTCTCTTGATGATGTCAGCATTGCAAAAGAACTTTCGGAGCTTTTGTGCAGCGTGATTTTTGAGCCGAATGTCAAGAACAACGCTTTTATTGAAAGTGAACTTGAACAGGAACGCAGACAACTTCTTGATGTGATTGATTCGGAATTCAACGAAAAGCGAATCTATGCAATGGGACAGCTTATAAAGCATATGTGCAAGGATGAGGTTTTTGGAATCAAGCGTTACGGTACAGCCGAAAAAATCAAGGCCGCAACTGCCGAATCACTCTGCAAGGCATGGCAGAATCTTCTCAAAACCGCAAAATTTGAGATTCTCTATATAGGCGACAGCCCTGCCGATAAGGCGAAGGAGGTTTTTGCGAAAGCCTTTGCAAATATCGAAAGAAATGTTGTGACTTCATCTACTGATGTTGTTAAGAATGTTTCAAAAGAAAAACATATTACAGAGGAAATGGAGCTCTCACAGTCAAAACTTGTCATGGGATTCAGAACACAGATTTCCGCAGGTGATGAAGAGGCGGTTGCCGAAAGACTTATGTGTGCTGTTCTCGGCGGTACTGCAAGCTCAAAACTCTTTAACAATGTTCGTGAAAAGCAGAGCCTTTGCTATTACTGCTCGTCCTCCTATGATTCAATCAAGGGTATAATGTATATCAACAGCGGTGTTGAGGGCGAAAATCTTGAAAAAGCCGAAAAAGCTATTCTCAAAGAAATTGAGGACATGAAGAACGGCGAAATTACAGATTTTGAAATTGAGGCAACAAAGCTTGCTGTTGTTAATTCATTCAAGTCAAGCAGCGACAGCGTAAGCGGTATTGAAAACTGGTACACAGGAAGAATCTTTAACGGTGACCTTGAAACTGTTGAAGAAGTTTCTGCTGAGGTTAATGCCGTTACAAAAGAGCAGATTGTAAATGCCGCAAACAAGCTCTTGCTCGATACGGTTTATGTTCTCAAAAATAAGTAAGGGAGGCGGACAGAATGAATATTACAGAAATTAAATCGGAAATTGCAGGCGACAGCTATTATAAAGTTGAACATCCATCGGGACTTACAATTTTTGTTTATCCAAAAGAGGGTTACACTTCTTCATATGCAATTTTCGGCACACGCTACGGCAGTATCAACACAAAGTTTTCCGTTAACGGCGGTGATATAATTACAGTTCCCGACGGTATCGCCCATTACCTTGAACACAAGCTTTTTGAAAGTGAAGATGGTGATGCGTTTGTAAGATACGCAAAAACAGGTGCAAATGCAAACGCATATACAAGCTTTGAAAAAACCTGCTATCTTTTCTCATGTACGGACAAGTTTGACGAAAGTCTTGAAATTCTTCTTGATTTTGTTCAGGATCCCTACTTTACGGCTCAGACAGTTGCAAAGGAACAGGGCATTATCGGTCAGGAAATCAAAATGTACGACGACTCTCCCGATTGGCGAGTAATGTTTAATATGCTTGAGGGTATGTACCACAATCACCCTGTAAAAATTGATATTGCAGGTACGGTTGAAACAATTGCGGAAATTACAGCCGAAAAGCTTTATGAAGTTTACAATGTGTTCTACAACCTCAATAATATGATTCTCTGCGTTGCGGGTAATGTAACGGTTGACGGTGTGCTTAAAGTTGCCGACAAAATGCTCAAGCCTTGTGAGAAAAAGGAAATCAAAAACTATTTTGAAACAGAGCCTTATGAAATCAAAGAACCTTATGTTGAGCAGACTTTCCCTGTTTCAATGCCTTTGTTCAATCTCGGCTTCAAAGAGAAAGCAGACAAGCCTCTTAACGAAAAGCAGCTTGCATGCACAGATATTCTTCTTTCGGCACTTGCATCAAACACGAGCATACTCTACAGAAATCTTATGGATTCAAACCTCATCAATTCAAGCTTTTCTTATGAACTCTTTGAAGGCCCGGGTTATTGCTCGGTAATCTTCGGCGGTGAATCAAGAGCGCCGAAACAGGCGGCTGAGATGATTAAGCAGTATATCTCGGATATTAAGAAAAACGGTATTGATAAAGAGGACTTTGAAATTGCAAGAAAGTCTGTTTATGGTGATTCGGTTTCATCGCTCAACTCAGTAAGCGCAATTTCAAATTCAATCATCGACTACGCAATGCAGGGTAACGAAATTTTTGCCTACATTGATGCGGTTGCAAATGCAAAGCTTGAGGATATCAACGCAAGGCTTGCCGAGATGCTCGATGTTGACAACTGTACTTTGTCTGTTGTAAAACAGCCCGAAGAGGTGTAATTATGCCGTATCATGTGCAGTTTCCCGGATTTGGCTGGGAATTTGATATTAACCCGATTGCATTTTCAATCGGTGATTACAAGGTCTATTGGTACGGAATAATCATCGCCTGCGGACTTTTGCTTGCCGTACTTTATGCGTGGAAAAAGCGCTCCCCGTTACAAGGTTGACGGTTCAAAAGCTTATCAACTGTGTTTTTGCAGGAATGATAACGGGAATTATCGGTGCAAGACTGTACTTCTGTTTCTTCAAATGGGATTATTACGGACAGAACCCGATTGAAGTTCTCTATATCAACAACGGCGGACTTGCTATTTACGGCGGAATAATCGGTGCGTTGCTCGGCGGTCTGACTGTTGCCAAAATACAGAAAATGGAAATTATGCCTGTTCTTGACATTGCAATGGTCGGTTTCCTTATCGGACAGGGAATAGGCAGATGGGGCAATTTTATGAATCAGGAGGCATACGGCTCTCCTACGGATTTGCCCTGGAGAATGGTGAGCGAGGGAACAGACAACATAGGAGTTCACCCGTGTTTCTTCTATGAATCAATGTGGTGTTTGCTCGGATTTGTACTTCTCCATTTCTACGGAAAATATAAGCAGAAATATTCGGGACAGATTTTCTTTATGTACCTTGTGTGGTACGGATTTGAAAGAACAGTTGTTGAAGGACTGAGAACAGACAGCCTTTATCTTCCGTTCCAAGTTTTCGGAGCAGACATAAGGGTGTCACAGGTTCTTTCGGCAGTAATTTTTATAACAGGTATTGTATTCTTAATTATAAACAGAAAAAAGGAGGATTCTTTCTATGCAGATTATCGACGGAAAAAAGGTATCGGCACAGGTAACGGAAGAGGTAAAGAGGCAGACGCTTGAGTTAAAGGAAACTCACAAAATAACCCCCGGTCTTGCGGTAGTAATCGTAGGTGACGATCCGGCGTCAAGAGTATATGTAAACAACAAGAAAAAGGCTTGTGAATTTGTAGGCTTTAAGTCTGAGGAGTATGCACTCCCGGCAGAAACAACACAGGAAGAACTTTTAAACCTTGTTGAAACTCTCAACAATAAGAAGGATATCAACGGTATTCTTGTTCAGCTTCCGTTGCCGAAACACCTTGATGACAAGGCTGTTATTGAGGCAATCAGCCCGCTTAAAGATGTTGACGCATTCCATGCCGTAAATGTCGGCAAAATTATGCTCGGCGAGTATGATTTTCTTCCATGCACGCCTGCAGGCGTAATGGAGATGCTCCATTCCTACAACATTGAAGTAAGCGGTAAAAACTGCGTTGTAATCGGCAGAAGTAATATCGTAGGCAAGCCTATGGCAATGCTTTTGCTCCACGAAAACGGCACGGTAACAATCTGTCACAGCAGAACAAAGAATCTTGCTGAAATCTGTTCACAGGCAGATATACTCGTAGCCGCAGTCGGCAGACCGAAGTTTGTTACTGCCGATATGGTAAAAGAGGGTGCGGTTGTGATTGATGTCGGTATGGACAGGGATGAAAACGGCAAACTCTGCGGTGATGTTGATTTTGAAAATGTCAAGGATAAATGCTCGTTTATCACACCCGTGCCGGGCGGTGTAGGTCCTATGACAATTTCAACTCTTATGAAAAATACTCTCAAGGCTTGCAAAATACAGAATAACATTTGATATACTCAAAAAATATCGGGAAAATTGTTGACAGAAAGTTTTCTTTGTGATATAGTATATAAGCCGCATATTGTGGGTTTTAAGTGATTCGTTCCACCTGCACATAGCGAGCCCAATGTAAAGGATGGTACTAAAATGTACGCAGTTATTCAGACAGGCGGCAAGCAGTACAAGGTAACTAACGATGAGGTTATCTTCATCGAGAAGCTTGACGCAGAAGCAAACGACACAGTAACATTTGATGTTGTGGCAGTCGGCACAGACGACGGCATCAAGGTTGGCACACCGCTCGTTGAGGGTGCTAAGGTTACAGGTGAAGTTGTAAAGAACGGTAAAGGCAAAAAAATCAGAGTTTGTACTTACAAGCCTAAGAAGGGCGAAAAGAGAGCAAAAGGTCACAGACAGCCTTACACACAGGTTAAGATTACTTCAATCGAAGCCTAAAAATGACTACGGTAACATTTTTAAAATCAGATGATATAATTTGCGGTTTTGAAATATCGGGGCACTCCGACTTTGCCGAAGAGGGCAGCGATATTGTATGTGCGGCAATCAGTTCTGCCGCATATATGACTGCAAACACTGTCACCGAGATTTTGCATATTAATGCACAGGTTACCGAGGATGACGGTCTTATGAAAGTAAGAATGTCACCGAATGATGCTTTAAAGGCTTGTGATATACTCTCAGGCTTAAAGCTTCACTTAACTGCTCTTTCGGAGCAATACAAAAAATTTTATTAAAGTTAAATTTTCGGAGGTGTAAGGTAATGCTTAAAATAAACATTCAGTTATTCGCTCATAAAAAAGGTATGGGTTCTACAAAGAACGGCCGTGACAGTGAATCAAAGCGTCTTGGCGTTAAGCGTGCAGACGGTCAGAAGGTTCTCGCAGGCAACATCCTTGTAAAGCAGAGAGGCACACATATTCACCCTGGTGAAAATGTAGGCAAAGGCTCTGACGATACACTGTTCGCAAAGATTGACGGTGTTGTAAGATTTGAGCGTGTCGGCAAAGACAGAAAGCGTGCAAGCGTTTATCCTGTTGAGCAGTAATCTCAAAATTTATGAGGGTGGATTTTATATCCACCCTTATTTTTTACATTTCTGTTTATACTAATAACAAACAGGTCTGAGATTCTTTACATTTGTACTGATAATTAAACAGCAAAACTGTTACGGAGAAAAATATGTTTGTAGATACAGCGAAAATTAAAATAAAAGCAGGAGACGGCGGTGACGGTGCCGTTTCGTTTCACCGTGAAAAATATGTAGCGGCAGGCGGTCCCGACGGCGGTGTCGGCGGCAGAGGCGGCAACATTGTTTTTGTTGCCGATTCCAACCTTTCAACACTTGCCGATTTCCGTTATAAAAGAAAATATGCCGCAAAAAAAGGCGAAAACGGCAGAGGCGGCAGATGCCGTGGTAAAAATGCCGAAGACCTTGTTATCCGTGTTCCTGTCGGAACTGTTGTAAAAGAGGAGAACAGCGGAAGAATCCTTGCCGATGTTTCGGGTGATGAACCTTATATCGTTGCAAAAGGCGGTAAAGGCGGTTGGGGCAATCCACATTTTGCAACTCCTGTCCGTCAGGTTCCCCGTTTTGCAAAACCGGGACTTCCGGGTGAAGAGTTTGATGTTGTTCTTGAACTCAAGCTTCTTGCCGATGTAGGTCTTGTAGGTTTCCCGAATGTCGGAAAAAGTACCCTTGTTTCCGTAGTTTCACAGGCAAAGCCTGAGATTGCGAACTACCACTTCACAACAATCACTCCCGTTCTCGGAGTTGTGTCAATGGGTGAGGGCTCATCATTTGTTATGGCTGATATTCCCGGACTTATTGAGGGTGCATGGCAGGGTACAGGTCTTGGACATCAGTTTCTCCGCCATGTTGAGCGTTGCCGTATGCTCGTTCACATTGTCGATGTTTCGGGCAGTGAGGGCAGAGATCCGAAAGAGGATTTCATAACAATCAACAATGAGCTTAAAAAGTTCAATCCCGAGCTTGCAGAGCGTCCGATGGTTGTTGCAGGCAACAAGTGCGATATGGCAACCGATGAGCAAATTGCAGACTTCAAGAAGTTTGTCGAAGATCAAGGTTATGATTTCTTCCCGATTATGGCGGCAATTCGCTATGATGTTGATCCGCTCCTCAAAAAGATTCAGGAAATGCTTTCAAAACTTCCTCCAATCACTCACTACGAGGCAGAGCCTGCTCCGATTGTGACCGTTGATGATTTTGATGACCATTCTGTTATAATCAAGAATGTGAACGGAATCTATACAGTTGAGGCTGACTGGCTGTTGCAGGTCATGAAGGGTATCAATTTTGACGATTACGAAAGCCTTAACTATTTCCAAAAAGTTCTCATAAACGGCGGTGTAATTGACGCACTCCGAAAAAAAGGCTGTTCGGACGGCGACACGGTTTCAATTTATGAGCTTGAATTTGACTTTATGGATTAATATTGCGTGATACGGAGTTAATATGGAAAATACATCTGTTCATTCATTAGCCGATGAAATTTCTCCGCTTACACTTGCCTTTGTGGGTGACGGCGTCTATGACCTGCTTGTGCGTGAATACCTTGTTCGCAAGGCTAACCGCAGTGTCGGAGAACTCAATAAAATAAAGGTTTCGCTTGTAAACTGCAAAAGTCAGGCTGAATTTGCAAAAATTCTTATGCCGACTCTAACCGAAAAGGAGCTTGCCGTTTATAAGCGAGGCAGAAATGCCGCACCGAAATGTACTCCAAAAAACGGTTCTGTTGCCGATTATCACAGTGCAACGGGACTTGAAGCGCTTTTCGGATACTTGCAGATTAATAAAGAATTTGACAGAATAAATCAGCTTTTTGAAATAATTATACATACTCGTTTCGGGGAGTGATTTTATGCAAATGAATTTAAAACCGAATTCCTGTCTTGCAAAGGCAGGAACACTATTTTTTGATTATCTTGTAATTTTCGCCGGAGCAGTTCTTTACGGCATATCGGTAGCAATGTTTACATCACCTAACAATGTTGCCCCGGGCGGACTTACGGGTGTTGCCACAATGCTCAACTATATGTTCTCGTTGCCGATAGGTATTATGATTTTTGTGATGAACATTCCGCTTTTCATCTGGGGATTTATTGAGAACGGAAAGGGCTTTCTTACAAGAACCCTTGTTGCAACGGCACTTGTTTCGGTTATGATTGATGTTCTTACACCGATTTTGCCTGCATATACGGGCGATACAATTCTTGCCGCAGGATTCGGCGGAGTGCTTAACGGTCTCGGACTCGGTCTTATCTTTTACCGAGGCGGTTCAACAGGCGGTACAGACATCATCGCACTGAATCTTCACAAGCATTTTCCGTTTATTTCAACGGGTACGATAATCCTTGTGTCCGATATTCTTGTGCTATTAATGGTGTTCTTTGTTTATCACAGCATTGAAAATGTACTCTATGCTTTGCTTGTAATTTTTATCAGCATAAAGGTAATTGATGCTGTAAGCTACGGTACTTCAAGAGGTAACGGCAAGCTCATGTTTGTAATTTCGGATAATTATGAAGAAGTGAGTGCCAATATTATGAAAAACCTAAAGAGAGGTGTAACATACCTCAACGGCGAGGGTGCATACAGCGGTAAGGATAAGAAAGTTATTATGTGCGCAGTCCGTCCTCAAGAGGCTTACAAAATCACATCGGGAATCAAAAATGTTGATCCCAATGCCTTTATTATCGTAACGACTGCAGGCGCAATAAAGGGCAGAGGTTTTGTAAATATTGACAGCAACTGAAAATTATACAAAAAACGGTGGCATTTTCGTGTCACCGTTTTCGTTTGTTTTATTTTCTTTTGCTTCCGGGAGTTCTTTTAATTCTGTTGCTGTCCTTGAAAACCCATATTCTCTGCATTTTGTAATTGACCGTCCACAACAAAAGATCGACAATCGCCTTTGTGAGTGTAACGGGAATCGGCAGGAACCAAAGTGCCGATACAATAAGTGAGCTTGCACACATTATGCAGAAAAACAGAATGAAAAATCTGAGTGCCTGTTTTGCTCCGTTATCCGTATTACCGAAGATGACTTTTCTGTTGATGAGAAAATTAATTCCGCCCGAAACAACTCGTGCCATAAGCGTTGCCAGCATAATGTTAAAGAACATATGTGACGGCAGAATATACGCAAAAATCGTGAATAAAACAAGGTCGATTATCGTACAGCCGATTGATGCCGTCGCAAATCTCAACGGAGTTCTGTAGATAAGGTAGGTGTCCTTAATAAGTCGAAAATTGCTGCTGCAGTTTGAGCAATCGGCTATAATGTTCACAAAGTAAAACGGGACTCTCATGTCGGCACATTTTGTGAGAAAATTCATTTCAAAATCAAAACGACTGCCCTTTGTTTTCATCACCGTGTCATACAGAAATGCAGGAATACCTCGCAGTCCAGTTTGAGTGTCCCTGCAGCTTTTGCCCGTAATAACCTTGAAATATGCCGAGGACAGTCTGTTTCCGATTCGTATATTAATCGGCATTTTAGACTTTTTGTAATCTCTTTTGCCAAGAATCAGACTGCCGTTTCTAAGGTCAAGCATACGGCTGATTTTCATAACATCATTTGCAGTATGTTGTCCGTCAGCGTCACAGGTAATGTAGCCCGTGATATTATAAAGATTATCGTGAGCGTATTTGATGCCTGCTTTAAGGCTTGCACCTTTGCCGTTGTTATTTTTCAGGTGAACAAGATGACAGCCAATACTTGTCAATTCGTTAAAATATTCCGATTTGGGATTAAGACCGTCATTGACAACAACAATATGCTCAGCTCCAAAATTCTGTAATTCATTGCAGAGGTTGATTGTATTTCTGTTTTCACAATAAATAGGAATAATTATCGCGTGACTCATGCAGCTGTTCCTTTCATTTTAATATTTTTAGTATACAACAATTTTTCTTTTGTGACAATATTCAATTTTTTTCTATTGTAAACATTGTAACGATTTTTTGCTCAAAAACACAGTTTATGTCATTATTGGCGTTTTAATAAAAAAATATGGCAAAAATGCCAAAAACTATTTAAAAATCATATCATTTATGTTATACTGTATCTCAAGTAAGTTAAAACAGAAAGATGGTGAATTATGTTTAAAAAGATATCAGCAGGAATTCTTTCGGCTCTTATGATTACTGCCGTTGCAGTATCGGGTACGGGCTGCTCACAAACTCAGCCGGCGTCAATTGACTACAAAACAGCCGACAAGGTGGCTGACGGTGCGATTCTTCAAGCATTTGGTTGGGGATTTCAACACAATAAAGGAGTCAATGGGGGATATTGCCGCAGCAGGTTTTTCGGCTGTGCAGACATCTCCGATTAACGAGTGTCTTGAGGGCGAAGACGGCGGTATGGATCTTTACGGCAACGGAAAGTGGTACTATCACTATCAGCCGACTGATTTCAAAATCGGTAATTATCAGCTCGGTACTCGTGATGAATTTAAGGCAATGTGCGATGAGGCCCATAAGTATGGTATAAAGGTTATTGTCGATGTAATTGCAAACCACACTACTCCCGCAACCGATGAGGTAAGCGAAGATCTTATTGAGGCCGGCGGCGGAAGTCTTGAAACCCTTTATCACAAGGAGGGCAGAACGCCCCTTAATGATTTCGGCGACAGACTTGCCTGCACCACGCATGAGATGGGAGGACTTCCCGACATCAACACGGAAAGACCTTCGTTTCAAAAGTATTTTTTTAATTACATTAACGATTGTATTGCCTGCGGTGCCGACGGTTTCAGATATGACACGGCAAAGCATATCGGACTTTCCGATGATCCAAAAGAAGATGACGGCTTTAAAAATAACTTCTGGGAAAAAGCAACAAAAGAAGTTGATAACGCAGAAAATCTTTTTATCTACGGCGAAGTGCTTCAGGGCGACAATGACAGACTTGCCGACTATATAAAAGAAATCGGCAGAACCACATCAAGCACCTACGGCAGTAAAATTCGTTCGGGAATTGCAAGCGGCAATATCGACACGGCAGTTGTGTCTGATTATTGGATTGGCAATGCAGACCCGAATATCGTAACATGGGTTGAATCCCACGATAACTACATCAACGACTGCACATACAACAATATCGACAGCGAACAGGTTGTCCTCGGCTGGGCAATAATCACGGCAAGAAAAGACGGAACACCGCTCTTCTTTGACCGTCCGTATAACAGTTCAATCGACAATTCATGGGGCATGAACCGAATCGGCACACAGGGTGACGATATGTACAAGGACAACCGTGTTTCCGCAGTGAATTTCTTCAGAACAGCAATGAAAGGTGAAGACGAAAATCTCGTTAATCCTAACCTTGACTCAACTGCTCTTATGATTGAAAGAGGTACAAAGGGAGCTGTAATTGTCAATACAAATGATGCTCTCAAGGTTGATTTTGAAACAAATCTTGCTGACGGAACATATGTTGACCGTGTTGACCGCAAAACCGAATATACTGTTAAAAACGGTAAGATTACCTGTGATACGGATATCCCTGAAAATTCAGTTGTAGTTCTTTATAATGAGGCATACACTGAATATGCAAGACCTGCAAGTGTTGGTGTTGACTCAAAAACAGAGTTTACATACAGCGATGATACATACGAGGTAACTCTCACCTGTTCAAACACAGATAATGCCACATATTCCCTTGACGGCGGAAAGGCTGTTTCGTACAAAGACGGTGACAAAGTAACAATCAAGCACGGTGACAGCGATGTTTCAAAGCTTGAGCTTCGTGCGGAAAATGCCGAAGGCGTCAAAACTTACGAAAGACTTGAATTCACTTATATGTAAAAGATGAATTTTATGCTATGCTTGCACCGATGTCTGTAATGCAAAACCACACATCGGTGCAGAAACAAAAATAAAAAGACGGAACTTACGACTGCATAATCAAAAGAGATTTAAATTCACCGAATATTATTTTCTTTGACGGTGAAGTATCCGACGATTTGCAGTATTTCCCGACAAAAAAATCATACAGCAGAATAACGGAGGTAACAAAGCATGAGCGAACTTAAAGGCGCAAAAATGGAAGGAAGCAAAGTGCCGGCAGAGGAAATCAAGAATCCAAACCTCGTAGCCGCTATTGAAAAGATGCAGGATGACAACACAACCGAAAACATCAACAAGATGATTGATGAGGTTATGAAGGCGAAATTCATTCTCCCTGCAAAGGTAACACCAAAGACAGAGGCTAAGACAACCAACGGTCAGACTGTTATGCAGCAGTCAACTCAGGTTCAGTTCAGACTTCTTGAAAACGGCAACAAAGAAAAGTTTTTCGGTGTATTTACGGACACAGAGGAACTTTTCAAGTGGAAAGACACTCAAAATGCACAGAAGGTTGTTACAGACTTTGACAGTATTGCCCAGATGGTAATGGATCCTCAGGCTGATGTAAAGGGCTTTGTAATCAATCCTTTCGGAAAGAGCGTAACATTCCCGAAACAGATGGTTCATTCTTTCAAACAGCAGAAGGACTATATGAAACTCAAAAATCAGACAATCGAACCGGGTTCACCAATCAGTCTCGGTGAGCCTAAAGAATATCCGATTGATCTTATGGCTGCTCTTATTAATCATTTCAGCACAGAGCCGACAGTAAATGCCGCATATCTTCGCTTGATTGAGCAGAACGGTCAAAAGAGCTACTTCATTGTGGTTGATTTCTTCGGTGATATGGAAAGCACATTCGATGCAATCAGTAAGGTTGCAAATCCGTTCCTTGACGATGAAATCCAGCTTTCAATGATGCCGTATTCAATGGATTTTGCAAAAAATGCAGTAAAGGGTGTTGAACCTTTCTACAGAAAAGAAAACTGATTATTCAAATATTGTTTTTGCAAAACATTAAATCCGCTGACAGTTTATGTCAGCGGATTTTTTATGGTCAAAATATGTTGCAATATAGTCAAAAATAAGCTTTATTTAATTAAGTCTACAAAACTCTGCACAATAACTTGTACAAAGAAACAAAAATGTGATAATGAATTGAAAAAACAAGTGCAAAAATGCTATAATAAAAAAGCAATCGCATTACCACGATTATGAAATGGAGGAACCAAAATGAAAAGAACAAGAAAAATCACGAGCATTGTTCTTGCCGCACTCATGGTGCTTTCAGCACTTGTCGTGTCGGCAGGTGGTGTTTCGGCAGCAACATCGTCAGGTTCAGAGGTGTACTTTGACAACTCAAAGTACGGATGGAAGGATGTTTATGTTTACGCATACGGCACAAAGGAAAATGCCGAATGGCCGGGAGAGCTTATGACAAAAGAGGACAGCGGTCTTTATAAGGCAAGCTTTGCGTCTTCTTTTAAATCGGAAAAAATCATCTTCAACAACGGTCTTGAAAAAGGCAATGGCAAGGAGCAGTATCCTGAGGCAGCAGGTCTTTCACTTAAAGCCGGCGAATGTAAAATGCTCACAGCCGAAAAGCAGTGGATTGACTACGGCAAGCCTGATGATCACGCTTACGGTTACACACTTACAGCAAACAATACGTCTTTTTCAACAGAATCACTTGATGTAAAGCTTGCGTTAAAGAATGCCGACAAGGGCTATTACTCAGTTGACGGTTCAGCTAAGAAAGAGTTTGCAAACGGTGATTCGGTAAAAGTCGGCGAGGGTAAAATCGGCAATTCAAAAGTTACGCTTACACTTTATGCAACAGGTGCAGACGGTGTTGAAACGGAGCAGACATATACCTTCAAAAAGACTTTTACAGCGTCAAAGACAACTTTCTCCGCTAAATCAGACGGTCACACAACAGAGCCTGAGGGCGGCTATTACGGCACAAACCCTGAAATGCAGCTCGGCAAGCATAAGACAATCTCTGTTGACGGTGATTTAAGCGACTGGGACAGCTCAATGATTATTGCTCAGGGTGTTGCAAACGATGATCCCCGAGTTTATATGCCTTCTTCAATGCATGAACAGCCGTGGGATGCTTATGCTCTCTACAGTGCATGGGATGACGATAATCTTTATTTCCTGCTTGAACTGGCTAACACAACATACATAACTTCTCCCGAGGACAACTTTGCCGCATCAAATGAGGCTCGTCCTTGGAGAAACAGTATTCCTATGTATCTTGCTCTGTCAATTGACCCTGCAAAGCAGGCAACAGGCAAGGCAGTAGGTACAAACAAGGACGGTTCTGTGTATACCAATCCGTTCGTATGGGGTTGCACAAACGGCACTGCAAAAGACGGAGGCACAGGCTTTACAACTCATATAGACACACTTGTTGCCTTTGACTCCAACAACTCAAACGGCGGCGCTTCAATCTTTAAGGCAGATACTCAAGACACAGACGGAACATATATGTTTAACTATGACACAAGAATTCCGATCGGTGTAACAAGCTTTCAGGCTCAGGACAATAAAAACGGATTTAAAATCAAATACGCTAACGGAACAAAGAGTACATCACTCTTCGGTATCAACGCTCCAAAGGGTTCAAGAGTAATGGGCGATAACCTTGATATGAACTCAAACTGGGTTGACTTCTTCGATGAAGGTTACAAGAACTCATACGGCTATGTTTACGAAGTTGCAGTTCCGCTCAATACTTTAGGTATTGACCGCAGCTACATTGAAACACAGGGTATCGGTGCAATGCAGATTCTCACATACGGCACATCGGGTATGGATACACTTCCGCATGATCCCTCAATGCTCGATCAGGCAAATCTTGAGTACAGCTACGATCCTTCAACCTCACACGAGAAAGAAGATATCGACAATATCACAGTTCCGCTTGCAAGAATCGGTGCGCTTCTTCCCGACACAGAAGTAAACGAAGCTCCGTTTGAGGTTAACTTCGGTGCAAACCTTAATTCGGGACAGAGCGCAGGCACACCTATCACACTTTTGGCAGAAAGCTATCACGCTACAGGTGATGTAACTTATTCATTCACAGTTAACGGTGAAACAGTTCAGAACTCAAACACAGATTCATGTGTATGGACTCCGTCGGCTGACGGCACATATTCAATCGGTGTGGTTGCAGTTGATGCAAACGGCAACAAGGCAGAGTCAACAAAGACATTCGTTGTAGGTTCTTCTTCATCGGATGAAACTCTCAAGGGCGATGTTAACCGTGACGGCAGTGTAACTGTTGCTGATGCAACACTTGTTCAGAAATACATCGTAAAGCTTGAAGATTTTGATGCAGAAACAATGAAGATTGCCGATGTAAACGGTAACGGCATTATTGAGATTACAGATGCAACATTGATTCAGAAAATCGTAGTTAATCTTGCTTAAACGATAAAATTTAATCTTAAAAACTTTTAAGGCGGTTGTGCATATTCTGCATAACCGCCTTTTGTATAAACCTTGTATGTAAATTAAAGCCTTACGGGAATTCCTTTTTTGTTGAGATATTTTTTAAGTTCGGGAATCGGAATTTCACCAAAGTGAAAAAGTGATGCTGCAAGGACTGCGTCAGCCTTACCTTCTGTAAAAAGCATCATAAAAATGCTCAAGTGCGCCCGCACCGCCGCTTGCAATTACGGGAATGTTCACCTTTTCGGAAACTGCTCTTGTAAGCGCAATGTCATAGCCTTTTTTCTGACCGTCCTCGTCCATGCTTGTAAGGAGAATTTCTCCCGCACCGAGTTTTTCGCATTTTACAGCCCATTCAATTGCATCCATACCGACAGGAGTTCTTCCGCCGTTCACATAAACTTCCCAGCTGTCACCGTTTCTTTTTTGGCATCTATAGCGGCGACAACGCACTGACTGCCGAATTTATATGCCGCCTCGCTGATGAGTTCGGGACGATGAACAGCGGCTGAATTTACGGACACCTTGTCTGCGCCGGCTCTGAGCAGAACATTGAAATCTTCAACGCTTCTGATACCGCCGCCGACCGTGAACGGAATGAAAATTGAATTTGCAACCTTTTCAACCATGTCAATGGTGATGTTTCTTGAATCGCTTGATGCGGTAATGTCGAGAAATACAAGCTCGTCAGCACCTTGTTTGTCATACTGCATTGCAGATTCAACGGGATCGCCTGCGTCAACAAGATTTACAAAACTCATACCTTTTACAACTCTGCCGTTTTTTACATCAAGACATGGAATTATTCTTTTTGCGTACATATTTATTCCTCCCTGCCTTTTACAATGTCAGCAAAATTTCTGAGAATTTTAAGTCCCGTTTTGCCGCTTTTTTCGGGGTGAAACTGAGTTGCAAAAACATTGCCTTTTTCAACAGCGGCGTCAATCGTAACACCGTATTCCGTCTGAGCCGAAACAATGCTCCTGTCGCTTGCGTTCAAAAAATATGAGTGAACAAAATAAACATATGCATTCTGTTCTATGCCTTTGAAAAGTCTGCTTTTTTCATTGATTTTAAGGCTGTTCCAACCGATGTGCGGAATCTTTAAGCCTTCGCCTGACGGAATCTTTGTGATTGTACCGTCAAAAACCGAAAGACCTTTTACATTCGGACTTTCTTCACTTTCGGGGAAGAGGAGCTGAAGTCCAAGACAAATGCCTAAAAACGGTTTTTCACTGTTTATGTACTCAATAACCGTGTCTTTAATGCCGTATGAATTCATTGTGTCCATTGTATCGCCAAACGAACCGACACCCGGCAAAACAGCACCGTCTGCATTCATAATTTCGTCTTTATCTCTTGTAATCACACATTCACAGCCGATATGCTTTAACGCTTTGTAAACACTGCGGATATTGCCTGCGCCGTAATCAATAACTGCTATCATTTTTATCAACTCCGTCATTTGCTTTCTGTTAAACAATTTTACCATACAACATTTATTATTGCAACATAAACCGACGCATATTTCATAATTTCGTAAAATTTACAATAATTTAATTTATATCTTATTGTAAATTGCAAGTTCTTGTGTTAAAATGAATTAGTTAAGACAGTGTGTCTGTTTTTACTATTTATAATGGGAGATATTAAAAAAATGATTACTCATTTGCTCACAAGAATAGATTTAATGATGAATTCCCTCTCAAAGGGACAAAAAAGGATTGCTCTTTTTATTGAAGAGCATTACGATAAGGCGGCATTTATGACCGCATCAAAGCTTGGTGAAACTGTTGGAGTCAGCGAGAGTACGGTTGTTCGTTTTGCAACCGAGCTCGGCTATGACGGCTACCCTAAGCTTCAAAAAGCAATGCAGGAGATGATTCGCAACAAGCTCACATCTGTTCAGCGAATTGAAGTTACCTCCAACCGTATCGGCAATGACAATGTGCTTGACAGCGTTCTTAATCAGGATATCGATAAAATCCGCAGAACAATTGAAGAAACATCTCATGAGGATTTTGCCCGTGCAGTTGATGAAATTTGCAAGGCAGAGCGTATTTACATATTCGGTGTGCGTTCAACAGCCGCAATCGCAAACTTCCTTGCATACTATTTTGAAATGATTTTTGACAATGTGCGTGTTATCACAAGCGGCAGTCAAACCGAAACATTTGAACAGATTTTCAGAATCACCGACAAAGATGTTATGATCGGTATTTCATTTCCCCGTTACAGTTCAATGTCGGTTGAGGCAATGGACTTTGCCCGTTCAAGGGGTGCTCACGCAATTGCAATCACGGACAGTATGGTTTCTCCTCTTGTTCAGAGTGCCGATTCCGTGCTTATTGCAAGAAGCGATATGGCGTCAATTGTAGACTCACTTGTTGCACCGTTAAGCCTTATCAACGCTCTTATTGTTGCAACCGTGCTTAAAAAGAAGGATGAAGTTTCCGACACATTCCGCAGACTTGAACTTGTGTGGAACCGTGACGGAGTTTACACCAACCGTGACAGAGAAATAATGGGTAATATAGAAGATGATGATAAGTAAAAAAGTTGTGGTAATCGGAGCAGGTGCGGCAGGTCTTATGGCGGGTGCAACTGCGGCGCTCTATGGTGCATCAGTTACGATAATCGAAAAGAACAAGCGTGTCGGCAGGAAAATTATGATAACGGGCAAAGGAAGGTGTAACCTTGCCAACAACTGCGATGTGCAGACTTTTATCAATAATGTTCCCGTAAACGGAAGATTTCTCTATTCTGCAATCAATGCATTTACTCCCGAGGATACAATCGAATTTTTTGAATCCAAAGGACTTAAAACAAAGACCGAAAGGGGAAATCGTGTGTTCCCTGCATCCGACAAATCGGTTGATGTTGTTGATACAATGCATGATTATGCCGTTGAATCGGGTTGTAAAATAGTGTGTGATACGGCAAACGCTCTTATTCTTGAGGACGGTGCCGTTATAGGCGTTAAGTGTGAAGAAAACACCTACTATGCCGACAGCGTAATTATCTGTTGCGGCGGTAAAAGCTATCCGCTTACGGGCTCAACAGGTGACGGCTATACACTTGCAAAACAGGCAGGACACACAATCGTTCCGCTCAAACCGTCGCTCGTGCCGTTTACCTCCGGTGATAAACAATGCAAGGATATGCAGGGACTTGCCCTCAAAAATGTTGCGCTCAGAATAGTTGATAAGAACAGTAAAAAGGCTGTTTACAGCGACTTCGGCGAAATGCTTTTTACACATTTCGGAATGAGCGGACCTATGATTTTATCGGCAAGCTCGCACATCCGTGATATTCAGCCCGACCGTTATATTGCGGAAATTGACCTCAAGCCGGCACTTGATTTTGAACACCTTGACAGGCGTATTCAGAACGATTTCAAAGAGAATTCAAACCGTGATGTTTCAAACGCATTTTCAAAGCTTTTGCCGAGAAAAATCATAGTTCCCGTTCTCAAACGCTGGGGAGTTCCCTTTGACAAAAAGTGTAATTCAATTACAAAAGAGGAGCGACACGCTCTTTGTGAAATTCTCAAATGCTTTACGGTTGAAATCAGCGGTTTCAGACCGATTGAGGAGGCAATCATAACCTCAGGCGGTGTAAAAACTTCCGAAATCAACCCGAAAACCATGGAAAGCAAGCTTGTAAGCGGCCTGTATTTTGCAGGTGAAGTAATCGACTGTGACGCCTACACAGGCGGTTTTAATCTCCAGATTGCATGGAGTACAGGACGGCTTGCCGGAGAAAACAGTGCATATATCTGATTTGATTATACATAATATATTTGATTGAAAGGATGTAATTTATGTCAATAGCAATCGCTTTGGACGGTCCTGCAGGAGCAGGTAAATCCTCAATTGCAAAAAGAGTTGCAAAGGCACTTGACTGTATTTATGTTGATACAGGAGCGCTTTATCGCACAATCGGTCTGTCGGCAACAAGAAATTCCGTAGCTCCCGAAGATGAAAATGCGGTAAAGAATTTGCTTTCAAAAATCACAGTTGACCTAACATTCAATGAAAAGGGCGAGCAGATTGTTCTGCTTGACAACGAAGATGTGTCCGGACTCATCAGAACTCCGGAGGCATCAATGATGGCATCAAAAATTTCTGCCGTACCGATTGTAAGAGCATATCTTCTTGATTTGCAGAGAAATATGGCAAAGACGCATGATGTAATTATGGATGGCAGAGATATCGGCACGGTTGTGCTGCCCGATGCACAGGTTAAAATTTTTCTTACAGCGTCCCCCGAGGCAAGAGCCGAAAGAAGATATAAGGAGCTTGTTGAAAAGGGTATGGATGTAAAATACGACGACATTTTAAACGATGTAATAACCCGTGATTACAATGATACTCACCGCAAAACAGCTCCGCTCAAGCCTGCCAAAAGGGTTGCGTTACCGTTGACACAACAGAGCTTGATTTTGAGCAGTCGGTTGAAAAAAAATAATTTCCGTTATAAAGGAGAATATCTGATGGGTCAGTCAAAGGCACTTTATGCAGTCGGCAAAGCTGTCTGCAAGCCTGTTTTCAAACTTTTTGTACAGATATAAAACTATAATTGAAGAGCCGCTTCCGCTTGTGGGAGGCATGATTATTGCAAGTAACCATATATCAAATTCAGATCCGGTTCTTCTCGGTTTGTCGCAGAAAAAGCGCAGACTGTTCTTTATGGCAAAAATTGAACTTTTTAAAAATAAATTCTTCGGGGCGTTAATCCGTGCGCTCGGTGCATTTCCCGTTGAAAGGGGTGCAGGTGACGGCAAGGCTATCAAGACAGGCGAAGACCTTATCCGTGACGGCGAGATTATGACAATCTTTATTGAGGGCGGTCGTTCCAAAACAGGCGAACTTATGCGCCCCCGCAGCGGATGTGCTCTTGTTGCACAGCAGATGCAGGTGCCTGTTGTACCTGCCTGCATCACAATTGTAGGCAACAAAAAGCATACATTTGCAAAGAGAGTTATCCACTTCGGCAAACCTCTCACACCAGAAAAGCTCGGACTTACTCCGGACAGCGGAAGACGGGAGCTTAAAGGTGCAACAACCATGATTATGGACGAAATCAAAAGAATGAGGGAGCAGGATTTAATTGAGTATAAAAAAGGCTGATTCAGCAGGATTCTGCTTCGGCGTCAACCGTGCAATCAATATCGTAAATGAACTGCTTGAAAAAGGAATAAAGGTTGCAACCCTCGGACCTATTATACACAATATGGAAATGGTTCACGAGCTTGAAGAAAGAGGATGTACTCCCGTTAAAGCAGTTGACGAGCTTACTGATGATACAACGCTTGTAATCCGTTCACACGGAGTTGAAAAAAGCGTTATTGATTCTCTTGTAAAAAGAGGAATTAACTTTGAGGACGCAACGTGTCCTTTTGTTAAAAAAATTCACAAGATTGTATCAAACACAAACCCTGAAAATGATGTTGTTTTGATTGCAGGAAATAAAAATCATCCCGAGGTTTGCGGTATAATAGGTCATTGTGCAAGTGATTGTTACACATTTAATAACGAGGCAGAGCTTGATGATTTATTGCCGAATATTCTAAAAGAGAATAATAAACAGGTGCAAATTGTCGCACAGACAACATTTGACACACAAGAATGGAAAAAATGTGTAAAAAAGATAAAAAAGCTATGTACAAATGCAAAAATATTTGATACAATATGTAATGCTACGCAAGTTAGGCAAACCGAAGCTTCTCAGATTGCCGCCGAATCCGACTTTATGGTTGTAATCGGCGATAGGCACAGCTCCAATACGGGAAAGCTTTTTGATATATGCAAAAGACAGTGTGAGAACACGGTTCTCATCGAAACCGCTGCCGAGCTTGATTTAAACAAGGTTTCGGTTGCCGAATCAATCGGCGTAACTGCGGGTGCTTCAACGCCTGCAAGGATAATAAAGGAGGTACTGGATACAATGAGTGAAGTAAAATCCGGTGAAACAAATTTTGAACCATCTTTTGAGGAGATGCTTGAGGAGTCCCTCAAAAACTTTAATACAAACGAGAGGGTAATGGGCACAGTTCTGAGCATAGCTCCCAACGAAGTTCAGGTAGATGTCGGCAGAAAGCAGACAGGCTTTATTCCTGCTTCAGAGCTTTCAAACGATCCTAACGCAAGACCCGAAGATGTAGTTAAAGTAGGCGATGTTATTGAGCTTCTTATTATGAAGACCAATGATCAGGAAGGCACTATCATGCTTTCAAAGCGCAGAGTAGATGCACAGAAGGGTTGGGAAGAGCTCAAAGAAAAGGCAGAGTCACAGGAGGTTCTCTCCGGCAAGGTTACTGAGGCAGTTAAGGGCGGCGTAATCGTTCTTTACAACGGCTCAAGAATCTTTATCCCTGCATCACAGGCAACAGCAACTCGTGAAGAGAGCCTTGAAGACCTCGTAGGTCAGAATGTTGATTTCAGACTTATCGAAGTTTCACAGAACGGCAGACGCAGAAGAGCTATCGGTTCAATCCGCAGCGTACTCAAGGAGCAGAGAGCTGCTCAGCGTGAAGAATTCTGGAAAACCTGCGAAGTTGGCAAGCGTTACAAGGGCGTTGTTAAGTCACTTACAAGCTACGGCGCATTTGTTGACCTCGGCGGCGTGTTCGGCATGATTCACATTTCAGAGCTTTCATGGACACACATTAAGCATCCGAGCGAGGTTGTTAATGTAGGCGATACAGTTGATGTTTACATAAAGGATATCAATGAGGAAACAAAGAAGATTTCTCTCGGCTTCAAGAATGCTGAAGACAATCCGTGGGAAATCCTCAAGAACAACTATCCCGAGGGAACAGTTGTTAAGGCTACAATCGTCGGTCTTACAACATTCGGTGCATTTGCAAACATCATCCCCGGCATTGACGGTCTTATCCACATTTCTCAGATTGCAAATAAGAGAATTGAAAAGCCCGCTGATGTACTCAAGGTTGGCGATGTTGTTGAAGCTAAGATTACTGCAATCGACTTCGACAAGAAGCGTGTAAGCCTTTCAATGCGTGCACTTCTTCCTGAAGACGAGCAGGCACCTGCTAAGTCTGAAGAAGCTGCTGAATAATCAGAACTTTTGTGGGCATCCGAAAGGATGCCCTTTTGTTTTAAATTAATTTAATCGGGTACAGGCTATGAAACGACTGATTTCCCTTGCTGTGGCTGTTGTGCTTATCACACTTCTCGGTGTGTGCAGAAGCCGTGCGTATAATGAATACAATCTGACTGACCTTGCCGCTTGTTCGTCTGTAAAAAGTGACAGCAACGGCAAGGGCGGATTTGTGTGCGCATTTTCGGGAAATACAGTGTTTTCAGCAAGGCTTGTGCCCGATTTTTCTGCATACAATTTTTCTGTCGGCGGTCGGATAAGGAGTGTATCACAGAGCGGAAGCTACACTTATGCACTTGTTTTTGACGATGCTTTCACTAATAAATATTCAGTGTATTCTCTTAATCTTGATAACGGAAATGTTTCACAGAACACTTTTGTTGACGAAAATTTTATGACCAATTCCTTTTCGGTAACCGATAATCGCATTTACTATATCAAGACCGACAGCCTGAAATCTTATGTTGCGTGCAGGGATTTTTCCTCTGATAAAAAGTCGAAAATAACTTTTTCAGACAATGTAAACGAGGTTTTTAATAATAACGGAAAGTCATACGCAAGACTTTGTGACGGTTCAATTTACAAGCTCTCGCAATCGTCATCAACCTATGTTGCCGATACAGGTGAACTTAAAAATATTTATAACGCAGGAATAAACAGAGTTATAAACGAAGACGGATTTATTGTTTCGCTGTCAGATAATTCAAGGGATTATGTTTCAAATGCCACAGCCGAAAATGTTTCGGTATCTGACGGAAAAATATATTCTGCCGTGAATTATCGACTTAATCTGAAAACATCCGAAAAAACAAAAAGCGTGTCAATTCCCGACAGAGCAACGGCTGTTGTATCTTACAAAAAGCAATGTGCTGTTTTGCTTGATAACGGAACGGTTCAGGTATTTGGCTCGGCTGAATTTGAGGAAAAGAAAACAAGTGGCAATGACGGCAGTAACGATAATCACAATTCTTCTAAATCAGATATTCAACCGAATAATTCCGAATACCTGTTTTCTGACGGGATAGTTTACGGGATTTACAGCGGAGAAACCGTTGCCGATTTCAAAAACAAAACTTCTGCCGAAAATGTATATAAGGCGGACGGTACTCTTGCAAAGAGCGGAAAGCTGAAAACAGGCTTTACTGCCGTTATAGATTCAAAGACTTATGTCATTGCAGTTTGCGGAGATGTGACGGGCGAGGGCAATGTAAATTCAAAGGATGTCACGCTTTTGCAAAAATACCTCTGTGATAATGCAGAATTAGACGGTGCATATCTCAAAGCCGCCGATTTTAACCTTGACGGCGAAGCAGATAACCGTGACCTTGTCTTAATTTCAAGACAAAAAATTGACAAAACAAAAACCGCCCCAATCGGAGCGGTTTAATTTTTTTTAAAAATAAACTTTATCAGTCCATTTCCCAGTTGTGCCATACATTCTGGATATCATCGTTATCCTCGAACATATCAAGCATCTTCTGCATCTTAGTTGCAGTTTCTTCGTCCTCAAGCTTTGTATATGTGCTTGGAACCATTTCAATTTCAGCAGAAACGAATGTGTAGCCGAGCTTTTCAAGCTCATCTCTTACAGCGCCGAAATCATCTGTTTCTGTGTAAATTGTAAATACATCATCGTCAGCCTCAAAGTCTGATGCACCGCACTCAAGAGCATCGCTCATCACGGTATCCTCATCCTTTTCAAGGTCCTCACGCTCAATAACGAGAACGCCCTTCTTTGAGAACATAAAGCTTACACAGCCCTGTGTACCCATATTGCCGCCGAATTTATCAAAGTAATGTCTTACTTCGCCTGCTGTTCTGTTTCTGTTGTCTGTAAGTGCCTCAACAATTACGGCAACGCCGTTTGGACCGTAGCCCTCATATGTAACAGCCTCGTAGTTTGTTGAATCTGCATCGCTTGACGCTTTCTTGATGATTCTTTCAATGTTGTCGTTAGGTACATTTGCAGCCTTTGCTTTTGCAATACAATCCTTGAGTTTTGAGTTAACGGAAGGATCGGCACTTCCGCCTTCCTTGATTGCAACAATAAGTTCTCTGCCGATTTTTGTAAATACTTTAGCTCTTGCGGCATCGTTCTTACCTTTTTTCTGCTTGATTGTACTCCATTTGTTATGTCCTGACATTAATATCATTCCTTTGTCAATAAAGTATAATTATCTTATTAAGTATATCACACACACCTTTGTGATGTAAATAAAAAAAGTTATTACAGTTTTGTAATAACTCCATTGTCAAATATCGCCTGTGGTGCTATAATCTATGTTGTAGAAAACAAATGCCGATAAATTTGATGTAAATATAAAAAATAAAGCTTAAATGCCGAAAATATAATTTTACGAAGGGAGTTTTTGAAATGATCAGATCTATGACGGGTTTCGGAAGATGTGAAACCGTTATCAACGGTCGAGAGATTACCGTTGAAATCAAAAGCGTGAATCACCGCTATTTTGAATTTTCCTGCAGAACCCCAAGAAGTTACGGATTTCTTGACGACAAACTTAAAAACTATGTAAATTCAAGGGTTTCACGAGGCAAGATTGATATGTTCGTATCAATCGGTGCGTCCGATGAAGAACCCTGTGATGTAACTGTTAATCATCAGCTCGTTTCGGGATATATCAACGCTTTTAAGGAAATCAGCGAAAAGTACGATATCCCGAATGATGTTTCAACAGTTTCACTTTCACGCTTTCCCGATGTTTTCACGGTTCACAAAGCGCCTGAGGATGAGGATCAAATTACTGCCGATGTTCTTTCAGCCGCAAAGGTTGCAGTTGATGCTTTTGTTGCAATGCGTGAAACTGAGGGCGAGAAGATGAAAGAGGACATTCTTTCAAGAGCCAACACAATTCTTTCTGTTGTAGGTGAAATTGAGGAGCGTTCTCCGCAGACTGTTGCCGAGTATGAACAAAGACTTATGGAACGCATCAAGCAGACGCTTGCTGAAAATGATGTCAAGGTTGACGAGCAGAGGGTTCTCACAGAGGTTGCCGTGTTTGCGGATAAGGTAGCCGTTGCGGAGGAAACCGTAAGACTTCGCAGCCACTTTGACCAGCTTTCAAAGTTCCTTGAATATGACGAGCCTGTCGGCAGAAAAATTGACTTTATCATTCAGGAAATGAACCGTGAGTCAAATACAATCGGTTCAAAGGTTCAGGATGCAATTCTTGCACATAAGGTTGTTGACATCAAGAGTGAGATTGAAAAAATCCGTGAACAGGTTCAGAATATCGAATAAGGTGAACAGATGAAGCTTATTAATATCGGTTTTGGTAATCTTGTCAGCTCCGACAAGATTGTTGCAGTAGTTGCTCCGGACTCCGCTCCCGTAAAGCGAATTGTTCAGGATGCAAAACAGAACAATCTGCTTATTGATGCAACCTGCGGACGAAAATGCAAATCGGTGATTGTTGCCGAGAATAATCATGTTATTCTCTCGGCAATTTCATGTGAGGCAATTCAGAACAGAACGGACGAAAGTGAGGAAAACAAGGATGAGCATTAACAGAAAAGGAAATCTTATTTTGTTTACCGGTTCATCGGGTGTAGGCAAGGGTACAATAATCAAGGAACTTCTTGACCGTGACAAAAATATCCGTCTTTCGGTTTCAAACACAACAAGAGAACCGAGAGAGGGAGAGATTGACGGGGTTCATTATAACTTTTTGACAAGAGAACAGTTCAACGATGTTCTGAAAAAAGACGGCTATCTTGAACATGCAGAGTTTTGCGGTAATCTCTACGGTACACCTAAAAAGCAGGTTGAAGATATGCTCAATCAGGGTTATGATGTTCTGCTTGAGATTGAGGTCAAGGGCGGACTTCAGATTCTTGATAAATATCCCGACATTCTCAGTATATTCATTCTTCCGCCTTCAATGGAGTCGCTTGAAAGACGACTTCGCAGAAGAGGTACAGAGGATGAAGAAACTATTCGGAAAAGGCTTGCACAGGCTGCCGAGGAAATCAGCTACAAGGACAGATATAAGTACAATGTGGTAAACGGCGACCTTGAAACAGCAATAAATGAGGTTCTCGATATTCTTCATAAAGAGGATGAAAACCTCATTAAATAATATACAAAGAAAATTAACATAAAATATTTTAAGAGGAGAATTATTATGCATAAAGTTGATGTGGATTCATTATTACAGGGTAAGCAGAGTAAGTACGCACTTGTTGTAGGTGTTGCAAAAAGAGCAAGAGAAATTACTCAGACTTTTGAAGAGGAACAGATTGTAACAGAGGATAAGCCTGTTCTTATCGCAATCAAGGAAATCGAAGGTCATGAAATCAACATTCTTGAGCCTGACGAAGATGAACTCTGATTTAACAGTCAAAGTTGCCGTTGAAAACACAACATATGTTTTCGACAAATTATTTGACTACCTTGTACCGTCTGCCTTTACCGATTTTGTTCAGGTCGGCAAAAGGGTTCTCATTCCGTTCGGCAGAGGCAACAAAAAGAAACAGGGAATAATTTTTGAGCTTTCTCCCGTGAGTGATGACATTCCGGTTGAAAAGCTCAAAAGCATTTGTTCCGTTCTTGATGACGAACCTGTCCTGTCAAAAGAACTTTTGAAGCTTGCCGAGTTTATGAAAGAGCATTATTTCTGCACCTATTATGATGCGGTAAAACAATGCTCCCTGCGGGTATAAATTACAAAATCACAACGCTTTACGGTGTTCGTGAGGGTGTAGATGAAGAAGAGCTTTCCGAGGAACAGCAAAGAATTTTTGCTTACCTTCATTCAAAAAGAAAAGCCGTAAAGTCCGATAAAATTCTTGACGATTTCGGATTAGATAACACGGTTATTCTTGAAGATATGGTAAAGTCGGGATATCTTTACAAATCAGATGAGGCTTTCAGAAAGGTTTCGGATGCGGTTATGAAAATGGCTGCTCCGACCGAACTTGCCGACAGCGACAATATCAAGCTTACCGAAAAGCAGAAAGCCGTTCTCGACCTTATCAAAATGACAGGCGGAACTTCCGTTAAAGAGGTTTGTTACTTCACGGGTGTCACAACAGGCGTTACGGACGCACTTTATAAAAAAGGTCTTATCTACTACTATGACGAAGAAGTGTTCCGTATTGAGGACAGGACGAAGGACGAAAGTCTTGCACCTGTTGCGTTGTCAAAACAACAGCAGACAGCCTGCGATAACCTCTATGCCGAATATGCCGATTCAAAACCGCATACAAGCCTTTTGTTCGGTGTTACAGGTTCGGGAAAAACAAGCGTTTTTATGAAACTGATTGAGCGTGTAATAAACGATAACAAGGGAATCATCGTTATGGTGCCTGAAATTTCGCTTACACCGCAGTTTGTTTCAACCTTTTCAAAGCGTTTCGGAGAGCAGATTGCCGTATTTCACAGCGCACTTTCACTCGGTGAAAGGCTTGATGAATACAAGCGTGTAAAAAAAGGTCTTGCAAAAATCGTTATAGGAACACGAAGTGCCGTGTTTGCTCCGTTTGAAAAAGTCGGTCTTATCATAATGGACGAGGAACAGGAGTACAGCTATAAGTCTGAAAGCTCCCCCAGATATCATGCAAGAGAAATCGCAAAATTCAGATGCAGCTACGATAATGCCTTGCTTGTTTTAAGCTCGGCAACTCCGTCGGTTGAATCCTACTACTACGCAAAAAACGGAAGATATTCGCTTAACACGCTCACCGAGAGATACGGCGATGCGGTTTTGCCGAAGGTTGTTGTCGCAGACATGAATGTTGAACAGCAAAACGGCAATGTAACGGGATTTTCCGAAACCTTGCTTGAAAATCTGCGCTATAATCTTGAAAATAACAAGCAGTCAATTCTGCTTTTAAACAGACGGGGATACAACACCTTTGTAACCTGCCGAATGTGCGGTGAACCTGTTGTGTGTCCCAACTGTTCAATATCGCTCACATATCACAGCGCCAACCGCAGAATGATGTGTCACTACTGCGGATATTCCGTGCCTTATACGGAAGAATGTCCGTCCTGCCACAGCAAATCTTTAAGATTTGGCGGAACCGGCACTCAAAAGGCTGAAAGTGAAATTTCAGAGCTTTTTCCCGATGCAAGAATATTGCGTATGGATACCGACGCAACATCTTCAAAATCATCCTATGAAAAGATGATAACGGCATTTGCAGACGGTAAGTACGATATTCTTGTTGGAACACAAATGGTTGCAAAGGGACTCGATTTTCCCAATGTGACGCTTGTGGGTGTCCTCAACACTGACTATATGCTGTATGCCGATGATTACAGAAGCTACGAAAGAACATTTTCTCTTTTAACTCAGGTAGTCGGCAGAAGCGGCAGAGGTGCGTCAAAGGGTATGGCTGTTATTCAGTCCTACACTCCCGACAACCTCATAATCTCTATGGCGGCAAGGCAGGATTATCTTGCCTTTTACAGCACCGAAATTCAGGTCAGAAAAGCAATGCTTTATCCGCCTTTTGCGGATATCTGTCTTATCGGCTTTTCGGGTGAAAAACAGCAGCTTACAATGAAAGCGGCTAACAGCTTTTTGCAGTGCTTTGTCAGTCACGCAAGAAGCGAATACCCTGCCATGCCTTTGAGAATACTCGGTCCGTCACCCGCAAATGTTGTGAAAGTGAGCAATAAATTCAGATATAAACTTATAATAAAATGTAAGAATAACCGTGATTTCAGAGCATTGCTCTCAGCGGTTATGACAGAATTCGGAAAGAATAAGGAATTTGGAAAGGTCAGTACATATGCGGATATGAACGCTCTGACCTGTTAGTGAAAGGATATAATTTATGGCTTTAAGACAAATTGTAAAAGAGGGCGACAGCGTTCTCACAAAAAAATGCAGACCTGTCGTAAAGTTTGATGACCGCCTTGCAGATCTTATTGACGATATGATTGAAACCTTGCACAAGGCTGAGGGAGTGGGACTTGCCGCTCCTCAGGTCGGAATTTTAAGAAGAGTTGTGGTGATTGATGTCGGCGAAGGTCCGATTGAGCTTGTAAACCCGAAAATCATCGCTTACAGCGGCAAGCAGGAAACTCTTGAGGGTTGTCTTTCAATCCCAGGCAAGTGGGGTTACACAGTAAGACCCGATTATGTAAAGGTTAAGGCTCAGGACAGACACGGTGACGAATTTGTTATTGACGGCAAGGATTTGCTTGCAAAGGCTTTTTGTCACGAACTCGACCATCTTGAGGGAATTCTCTTTACTCAGGTTGCAACAAGAATGTTGACTCCTGCAGAAATTGAAGAAATGAATAGCTGATAAACAGGTGAAGATATGAAAATAATTTATATGGGTACTCCGGATTTTGCCGTACCTGCACTCAAGGCTCTTGCAAATTCGGAACATGAGGTTTGTGCCGTTTTTACACAACCCGACAAGCCGAGGGGAAGAAAGATGATAATGACTCCTCCCGATGTCAAGGTGTGCGCAGAAAAGCTGAACATTCCCGCGTATCAGCCCGAAACCTTTAAGGACGGCAAACCTCTTGAAATTATCAATAAATATAATCCCGATGTCATTGTTGTTGCGGCTTACGGAAAAATTCTTCCCAAGTCGGTTCTTGACTCTGCAAAGTACGGCTGCATCAATCTTCACGGCTCGCTTTTGCCTAAATACAGAGGCGCATCTCCTATTCAGCAGAGCGTATTAAACGGTGACAGGGAAACCGGTGTAACGGCTATGCAAATGGATGTCGGACTTGACACAGGTGACATTCTGAAAGTTGTCAAAACGGAAATCGGTGTGAACGAAACCTCGGGAGAGCTTTTTGACCGTCTTTCTCTTATGGGCGGAGAGCTTATTCTTGACACACTTTCTGCTCTTGAAAAGGGCGAAATCACTCCGATTAAGCAGGACGAAAGCCTTGCAACTCACACTTCAAAAATTGACAAGTCACTTTGTCCGATTGATTTTACAAAACCGGCCTTTGAGGTGCATAATAAAATCAGAGGACTTAATCCGTGGCCGATTGCCACAACCGAAATTAACGGTAAAAAGATAAAGGTTCATTCTTCTTTGCTCTGTGAAAAGAGCGGAAAAGCGGGAACTGTAATCAGCACAAAACCGCTGATTGTTGCCTGCGGTGAAAAGTCGGTTGAGCTTTGTGAAATTCAGCCTGAGGGCAAAAAGAAAATGACCGCCGAGGCATTCCTTGCCGGCCACAGGATTTCTGTCGGCGATGTAATCGGTTAAAAATTCCCGTCTGCAATATGCAGACAGAAAGGTGTTTGATTTATGGGCTTCTTTTACGGATTTGATATGACCTATCTTGTGTTTATTGTTCCTTGTATCATAATAACATTGATTTGTCAGGTCAAAGTTAAAACAACTTTTTCAAAATATTCACAGATAAGAAATTCAAGAAATATGACAGGCGCTCAGGCGGCTGAATATGTTCTTCGTCAGCACGGTGTAACAGGCGTCAGAATTGAACATGTTGCAGGCAGTATGACAGACCATTTTGACCCGAGAACAAATGTAATCAGACTTTCCGACACGGTTTTTAACAGCACTTCCGTTGCGGCTGTAGGCGTTGCCTGTCATGAGGCAGGTCATGCAGTTCAGCACGCAGAAAATTATCTGCCTAACAGAATCCGTTCGTTTATTCTTCCTGTTGCAAGACTCGGTTCAAGCCTTAGTTGGATTTTTTATTATAGTCGGTTTTTGTTTTTACACAGAGAGGTTTTTTGTAATTCTTTATATAGGTATAATCCTGTTTGCGCTTTCCGTACTCTTTACAATCGCAACACTTCCCGTAGAGTTTAATGCATCAAAAAGAGCGCTTGAAACAATCAGAAACGGCGATCTTCTTTACGGTGAAGAATACACAGGCGCAAAGAGAGTGCTTCAGGCAGCCGCAATGACATATGTTGCAGCGGCTCTTACTGCAATTATGCAGCTTTTAAGATTAATTATAATTGCGAACAATCGCAGAAGATAATTTATTTTGGAGATTAAAATGGCAAACACACGCAATATTGCACTGAATGTGCTGCTTAAAATTGAAAATGAGGGAGCATATTCAAATATTGCTTTGAATAATGCCATAAAGGAAAACCGTCTTTCGGGTGTTGACAGCTCTTTTGTGTCAGCACTCGTTTACGGCGTTCTGGAAAGAAGAATCACGCTTGATTATATTATCAGGTCTTATTCTAAAATTCCGTTAAGGAAAATTGAAACAAAAACAAAAAATATTCTTCGCCTTGGAATACTCCAGCTTTTGTTTATGGACAAAGTTCCCGACAGTGCGGCAGTCAACGAAAGCGTTAATCTTGCCAAAAAGCACAAACTTCAGAAATCATCGGGTTTCATAAACGGAATTCTTCGCAACATCACAAGGGCAGAGGATAAATATACATTACCCGATGAAAAGGACAGGGCTCGATATCTTTCGGTAAAATATTCTGTTCCCGAAAACATTGTAAAATTGTGGATTAATTCTTACGGAGAAAATAATGCAGAACAGCTTTTGGCATCTCTTAACGGCAGAGCCAAAATCTGTTGTCGTGTTAATACCCTCAGAACAGATGCAGACACATTAATTAAGAAATTATCCGATGAGGGCGTTGTTGCGGAAAAAATCCCGTTTATTGACAACGCGCTCTATCTTGAAAATACAGGCTCGGTTGAAAGACTCAGAGCGTACAAGTCCGGACTCTTTCATATTCAGGATGCGTCAAGCCAGCTTTGTGTGAATTTTCTTGACGCAAAGCCTCGCAATATTATGCTTGATGTATGTTCCGCACCGGGCGGAAAGTCGTTTTCGGCGGCTCAGTATATGAACAACCGTGGCAGAATTTTTTCCTGTGATATGTTTGACCATAAGCTGAAACTGATTTCGGCATGTGCTAAAAGGCTTGGCATCACTTGTATTTCAACGCTTCTGCGTGATGCGTCAACCAATGACACGGCACTTCCTGTGGCGGACAGAATCCTCTGCGATGTTCCGTGCAGCGGTCTTGGAATTATGTCAAGAAAGCCCGAAATCAGATACAAGGATGACCTTATTTCCAACGATTTGCCGGATTTGCAGTACAGGATTCTCTGTGCAAGTGCGGATAATCTGGCAGTAGGCGGTAAGCTTGTCTATTCTACCTGTACATTGAATCCTGATGAAAACAATAAAAACACAAAGCGTTTTCTTGAGGAACATCCCGATTTTTACGGTATACCGTTAAAACTTCCAAACGGAATTACCCGTGCATTTGATGAAGAACCATACGAAATAACACTTATGCCGCACACTTGCGGAACAGACGGATTTTACATCAGCTTATTCGGAAAGAAGGCGTCAAATTGAATAATTTAACGGATATCAAGTCAATGACGCTTGATGAGCTGACTGAATTTGTCACAGAAAACGGTTTTCCAAAGTTCAGAGCAAAGCAGATTTATGATTGGTTGTACAAAAATGTGACCGATTTTGACAATATGCGTAACATTCCTGCCGATTTAAAGGCTTTTTTGAAATCAAGTAGTTACATTTCTGTTGCAAATATTGAAAAAAAACTTGTTTCAAGGTATGATAAAACAGTCAAGTACCTTTTTTCGTTTAATGACGGCGAATGTGTAGAGTCTGTTGTAATGAGTTACAAGCACGGATATTCAATCTGTATTTCAACACAGGTTGGTTGTAAAATGGGTTGTACATTTTGTGCAACAGGCAAAAGCGGTTTTTCACGGAGTCTTGCACCGTCGGAAATGCTCGGACAGATTGAGGCCGCACAGCGTGATCTTAACATAAGAATTTCTAACATTGTTCTTATGGGAATGGGTGAACCGCTTGATAATTTTGATAATGTCGTAAAATTTCTCCGACTTGTTTCGTCCGACAATGGTCTTAACATTGGAATGCGACATATTACGCTCTCAACCTGCGGTATAGTTCCGAAAATTTATGAGCTTGCAAAACTTCATCTCGGAATAACGCTTTCCGTTTCATTACACGCGCCGAACGATGAGATAAGACAGCGAACAATGCCCATTGCAAGAAAATATTCTATTGAAGAATTATTAAAGGCTTGTTCAGATTATTTCAAAACAACAGGTCGCAGAGTTACATTTGAATACTCTATGATAAGCGGAGTTAATGACAGCGATGAAAACGCAAGAGAGCTTGCAAAACGACTTGAAGGTACACAAAGCCATGTTAATCTGATTCCCGTCAATACAGTTGAGGGAACAGGCTACTTAAAAAGCAATATTAAAAGACAGCAGACATTCATAAATATTCTTGCTGCTAAAAATATCGGAGCAACCGTGCGCAGAACACTCGGAAGTGACATAAACGCATCGTGCGGTCAGCTCAAAAGAAAGCATATTGAAGAAGGAGGTAAATAACTTGGAAGTATTCAGCAAAAGTGATATCGGACTTGTTCGTAATCAGAATCAGGATGACTGTCGCTTCGGAGTTATTTCTCCCAGCTGTGTCTGGGCAGTTGTGTGTGACGGAATGGGCGGTGCAAACGGCGGTAATATTGCCAGCGCAACGGCAGTTGATTATATCAGCACCAAAATTACCGATTTGTACAAAGATGATATGACCAAGGAGCAGATTGGCGAGCTTATGGCAGAAATTGTTGTCAATGCCAATATGAAAGTCTTTGAAATGTCCATGAAAGATCCCGAGCTCACGGGTATGGGAACTACATGTGAATTTGTCTTTGTAAAAGATACAACCGTTCATGTTGTTCATGTCGGTGACAGTCGCACATACGCTATCAGAGGCGGTAAAATCAAGCAGCTTACAGAGGATCATTCCGTTGTTCAGGAAATGGTTCGAAGAGGCGAGCTTACATATGAGCAGGCGCAAAATCATCCGAACAAGAACTTTATAACAAGGGCGCTCGGCATAAAACCGTCCGTTCGCCTTGACTATATTGAAGCCAACTTTATTTACGGTGATGTTCTTCTCATCTGTACCGACGGACTTTCAAATTGCGTCACAACAGGAGATATGGTCAAAATCTGCCATGAAAACCGTGGCGAAGGTCTTATCACAAAGCTTGTTGACAAGGCGAAAGACGGCGGAGGTTCTGATAATATCACAGCTACCGTAATTTACTAAGGATAGGAGTTGACCGTTTTGGATAAATATTTGGGCAAAAGACTTGACGGAAGATATGAAATCCACGAGCTTATCGGTGTCGGCGGTATGGCAAATGTTTACCGTTGTACCGACACACAGTCGATGACCGTGAAGTTGCCGTAAAAATTCTTAAAGACGAGTATCTCAACAATGAGGAGTTTATCCGCCGCTTCAAAAATGAATCAAAAGCCATCGCAATGCTTTCACATCCGAATATTGTAAAGGTGTATGATGTAAGTTTTGGCGATATGATTCAGTATATCGTAATGGAATATATTGACGGCATTACCCTCAAAGAATATATTGATCAGCAAGGTATTATTGAGTGGAAAGACGCAATCCACCTGACCGCACAGATTTTAAAGGCTTTACAGCACGCTCACGAGTGCGGAATTGTACACCGTGATATAAAGCCGCAAAATATTATGCTATTGCAGGACGGCACCATTAAAGTCACCGATTTCGGTATTGCAAGATTTTCCGATAAATCGACACGCACAATGACGGAACAGGCAATCGGCTCTGTTCACTACATTGCCCCTGAGCAGGCAAGAGGTGACGCAACTGACGGAAAAACGGACATTTATTCTGTCGGTGTAATGCTCTATGAAATGCTTACGGGAAAGCTTCCGTTTGACGGTGACAGTGCCGTTACAATTGCGCTTATGCAGTTGCAGTCAACACCGAAGCATCCTCGTGAAATCAATCCGGGAATCCCGATAGGTCTTGAGCAGATTACTATGAAGGCAATGGAAAAGCTTCCGTCCGACAGATACACTTCTGCCGCAGAAATGCTTTCTGATATCGAAAGATTCAGACTTAATCCGTCAATCGTTTTTGATTACGGCAACAAGTCTTTTGTTGATAATCAGCCCACAAAGTTTGTTCACTCTCTGCGTAACAGCGGGGTAAGAAATAAAATTGACAACGAGGCAACCAAAGTAGTTGATATGCCGCAGGACGATGTTGTTGTTAAAGAAGAACAGTTTGCCGATGAGGATTTTGTAAAGGAACATAAGCCGTCATACTATGCAGTCAAGGGTATTGTAATTGCGGCTGTTGCAGTGTGTGCAATTTTCTTTGCGCTTGCAATGTTCAGAGGCTGCTCAACCTCACAGGCTAAGGATGTTGAAGTTCCCGATTATGTCGGCAAATCCTTTGTTTCAATAAAAGAAGATAACCCGAATGATTTCAAGTTTGAGGTTAAGAGTGAATATGATGAGTCAAAGGAAATGGGCGTAATTCTTGATCAAGAGCCTAAGGGCGGTTCAATGAAGGTTAAGTCAGGCTCAACAATCACGGTAACCGTAAACGGAACGGACACAGAGGTTTCTGTTCCTTATGTAACAAATTACAGCGAAAAAGAGGCTTCTCAGGCTCTCAAGGAAAAAGAATCTTATTCCTGAAATTGTCTATGTAGAAAACACTAAAACACCAAAGGGCTACACAATTGAGTGCTTCCCGAAAGCAGGTGTAAAAACTACAATCGGTTCAACGGTATATGTATATATTGCAAGCGGTGAGAGAACCAAACAGGTTACACTCCCGTCGGTTGACGGACTTATGCTTTCCGAAGCAAAGCAGACTCTTGTTGATCTCGGACTTACCGTTGAAACAGTACAGGATGATGAAAGCAAAGAACCAAAGGATACAGTCCTCGGTATGTCGCCTCTCCAGTACGGCAAGGTTGACGCAGGCTCTGTTGTAACCCTGACTGTAAGCTCGGGACTCGGTGACGAAAACACGGTTAATATCTTCGTTGACCTTCCGTCGGATGTTGAAGATTCAGTCGATATGACTGTAATTGTTGACGGAGCAGTTGATTCCCGTAATTCAAAGACACTTGTTCCGAAATATAACAAGACCTATACTCTTGAGCTCAAGGGCTCAGGCACTTCAACTGTAGTAATTCAGCTTGACGGTCAGGCTTACAGAGAGTATTCGGTTGACTTTGCATCGGCAGCGGTAACCACTACGGCGTCACATGATTATGTCCGTGCGACAACCGCTCCTCCCGAAACCGAACCGCCGACGCAGTATTACACAGATCCGTATGTAGCGCCTGACACGACCGTTCAGCCGGTTACGGATGATCCTGAACTTTAATCGGTGAAGTATGGATACTAAAAGCGGAATTTTAATGAAATCAATCGGCGGATTTTACTATGTCCGTGCCGATGGCGAGGATTACGAATGTAAGGCAAGGGGGAGCTTTCGCAAAAGCGGAAACTCTCCCGTAGCGGGGGACAGGGTAAATATATCTGTTCCGAATGACGGCTTTTGTGCGATAGAAGAAATTCTTCCACGCAAAAACAAGCTCCGCAGACCTGCTCTTGCAAATCTTGATATTCTTCTTCTCGTGTGTTCAACTGTTGAACCGTTGCCGAATTTTACGATTATTGACAAAATGACTGCGGCGGCGGTGAACAATAATATGGAACCCGTAATTGTCGTTACAAAAAATGATCTGGAAAACGGAGATAAGATTGCCGATATCTACAGACACGCAGGTTTTGAGGTTTTTCTTTTGTTCGGAAGATGATTCTTCACAAACCGAAGAACTCAAAAGCTATCTGTCCGGCAAGGTTTCAGCCTTTATCGGTAACAGCGGCGTCGGCAAGTCCACATTGCTCAATAAGCTTTTTCCATCGCTTTCTCTTGAAACAGGGCAGACAAGCAAAAAACTCGGCAGAGGAAGACATACAACAAGAGTTGTTGAACTGTTTGAACTTGACGGTTGTTTTGTGGCAGACACACCCGGATTTTCAACCGTTGATCTTCAGCGTTACGAAATGATTGACAAAAGCCGGCTGCAATATTGCTTTCCTGAATTTGAAAAATATTTAGGGGAGTGTATGTTTACTTCATGTTCGCATACCTGTGAAAAAGGCTGCAGGATTCTTGAGGCGCTCTCTGACGGTGAAATTGAAGAAACCCGTCATCGCAGTTATGTTCAGATGTATAACGAGGTCAAGGACATTAAATCATGGCAGATAAAGGAGTAATTATGCGTTGTGTGATTATTGCAGGCTCGCCTGACACAAATTCGGATTTTTTGTCCGAGGTTATAAAACCTGATGACTATGTGATATGTGCCGACAGAGGCTGCAATTTTGCAAAACAGGCAGGTATTACTCCGAACCTTGTTGTAGGAGATTTTGATTCCGAGCCTGATGTACTGTTTCCAAACTGCGAAACGGTCCGCCTTATTCCCGAAAAGGATGATACCGACACAATGCACTCTGTTGACCTTGCACTTGAAAAAAGGTTTGACGAAATAGCAATTCTCGGTGCATTGGGCGGTCGCTTTGACCACAGCTTTGCAAATGTGGCGGTTCTCTCTTATATTCACGAACACGGAAGTAAGGGCGTTCTCCTTTCTGAAAAAGAGAAAATAGAATTTCTTCCCGTAGGTCATTATGAATATAAAAACTTTAAAGGCAAAACATTTTCGCTTTTCCCTTTCGGATGTCCGAGCGTCTGCGTAAGCTATTCGGGAACAAAGTATCCTCTTGAAAAATACTATGTTTCGAGCAGCGTTACTCTGGGTGTTTCAAATGTATTCACTTCCGATATGGCAACAATTGACATATATGACGGAAATGCAATACTTATAATTAATTTGATAGACTGTTAAAATTACAGCTTGACATTGTTTGCAAATGTATCTTGTATATGTCAAAAGCAATGTCAACATTATATGGGGGTATAGCTCAGCTGGGAGAGTGTCTGACTGGCAGTCATAAGGTCACGGGTTCGAGCCCCGTTATCTCCACCACATTTTTTATACAACAATATTTGCAAAAGAATTTGCTTTATAAGGCTTTGCAATAACAAAATTGTAACTATATTAACACCTTTAAGTCTTGAAAAGAAATATGTTTTTATGGTATAATTCTTTTCAGACAAAATTTGAAATTGATACTTATTTGGAGTTGAGTAATAATATGTCATTGTGTATGGGATGCATGCAGGAAATAGGTGACAACAAGATTTGTCCGTCCTGCGGATTTGATACAACTGAAAAACAGCAAGCTCCTTTTTTTTACCGTACGGAACAATTCTTCAGAACCGCTATATCGTAGGTGCGGGAATTGATACCAACGGCGAAAGCACACGCTATATAAGCCACGACAAGCAGACAGGTGACATTGTAATCATCTGCGAATTTCTTCCTATCGGACTTTTTTCTCGTGAAGAAGGAACTACCGAGGTCAGAATAAATTATGAAAACCGCCTTGTATATAATAAACTCAAGGACGATTTTCTTAACTATTACAGGATTCTTTCAGAACTCCGTGAGCTTTCCGCTCTTATGAATGTTCACAACATTTTTTGAAGAAAATAACACAGTTTATGTTGTTGAGGAAAACGAGGATCTTATTCCTTTTGAGGAGTATGTTGAACGCAGTAACGGTCATCTTGAATGGGATATTGCCCGTCCGCTTTTTATGCCTGTAATTTCTGCGCTTGAGGCTCTTCACAAGAGAGGTGTCGGTCACTATGCTATCGCACCTAAGAATATGTATATCACAGCATCGGGTAAAATTAAGATTTCAGGCTTTGCGTCGGAAAATGAGCGTAAAAGAGGCACGCCTCTCAAATCTCAGCTTTTTTCAGGCGCTGCGGCTCCCGAACAGTATGACGACAATTTTCCTCTTGACGATATTACGGATATCTACGGATTTTGTGCAACCCTTTTCTATGCCCTCACAGGTCATATGCCAAAGAGTGCGGTAGAACGCCGTAAGGACAGCCGACTTCTTATGAGTACAACAACTGTAAAGAGACTTCCTCCGCATGTTGTTTCGGCTCTTGCTAACGGTTTGCAGGTTGAGCGTGAAAACCGTATTACGGATTTTGACGAGCTTCGTTCACAGCTTTCCGTCGCTCATACAGCAAAGGCAATTCAGGACGAAATTTCAAGAACAGCAAGCATGAACCTCACAAAGTCAGAGCGTACACGCAAGACTTCAAACGGTATGTCACACGCTTCAATTATTATTATTGCGGCTGCTATCACAGTTCTTGTTCTCGGTATTGCCGGTGTGTTCTGGCTTATGCAGAATCCGCTTGCCGGAATGTTTTCGAATAATACTGATGCGAGTGTAAGCTCAACTCAAAGCACAGAGTGGACAGGTGCTACTGTTCCTAACTATGTCGGAATGACATATGAAGAGGCTGTTAAGAGTGTTGACAGCAACAGCAGTATCACAATCTACAGAACCTTTAACGATGAGTACAGCGATGATTATGCAGAAGGTAAGATTATGTCACAGACTCCTGCTGCAGGTTCAAAAATTACTCAGGAAGATTCCGTAGTAGTGAGTGTTTGCGTAAGCAAGGGATCACAGATGAGGACTCTGCCGAAGGTTGAGGGTGAAAAACTTGATACCGTTGCATCCGACATTGCCGCTCAGGGACTTCTTGCAACAGCAGAATATGAGTACAGTGACAAGGTTGCTGAGGGAAGGGTAATCCGCTATAAAGAACATGTTGAGGGTGACACTCTCGAATACGGTTCAACGGTAGTTCTTGTTGTCAGCAAGGGCAAGAAACAGACAAGTTCTCAATCATCAAACAGATAAAATTAATAACAATGTTTAAGACGGACTTTTTGCAGTCCGTCTTTTTTATTGATACAAAACAGTTATAGTTACTGATTATCTTAAAATACTCGATAAAATAGAGATTGGAAAAAGTTTCAGAAAACTGTCACAAAATAAAGGTCAAAAATAGTCAAATTTCTCTTGACTTTTCTTGAAAATGGTATAAAATATAATTAGCACTCAGGGAACAAGAGTGCTAATTAATTAAAAGTAATTTAAAATTTTTACAGGAGGCTGTATTTATGACAATCAAACCATTACTCGACAGAGTCGTTTTAAAAGTTGAAGAGGCTGAAGAGAAAACAAAGAGCGGTATCATTCTTTCATCTGCTGCTCAGGAAAAGCCACAGTTCGCATCAGTTGTTGCTGTTGGCCCCGGCGGTGTTGTTGACGGCAAGGAAGTAAAGATGTATGTCAGCGTAGGCGATAAGGTAATCGCAAGTAAATATGCAGGCACACAGGTAAAGATTGACGGCGAAGAATACACAATCGTAAACCAGTCGGATATACTCGCAACTCTTGAATAATTAACTAAATATACGGAGGTAATTTACAATGGCTAAACAAATCGCATACGGCGAAGATGCAAGAAAAGCTTTAATGAAAGGTATCGACCAGCTCGCTGATACCGTTAAAATCACACTCGGACCTAAGGGCAGAAATGTTGTTCTTGATAAGAAGTTCGGTGCTCCGCTCATCACAAATGACGGTGTAACAATTGCAAAGGAAATTGAACTTGAAGATCCTTTTTTTGAAAATATGGGCGCTCAGCTTGTAAAGGAAGTTTCTATCAAGACTAACGATATCGCAGGCGATGGTACAACAACTGCCACACTTCTTGCTCAGGCTCTCATCAGAGAGGGTATGAAGAATGTAACTGCAGGCGCTAACCCAATGGTACTTAAAAAGGGTATTGCAGACGCTGTAAATGTTGCAGTTGAGGCTGTAAAGAAGAACAGCAAGCAGGTATCCGGTACAGATGATATCGCAAGAGTTGCAACAGTTTCATCACAGGATGAATTCATCGGCAAGCTTATTGCCGAGGCTATGGAAAAGGTTACAACAGACGGTGTTATCACAGTTGAGGAGTCAAAGACAGCCGAAACATACAGCGAGGTTGTTGAAGGTATGATGTTTGACAGAGGTTACATCGCTCCTTATATGGTAACAGATACAGATAAGATGGTTGCAGAGCTTGACAATCCGCTTATCCTTATCACAGATAAGAAGATTTCTACTACACAGGAAATTCTCCCACTTCTTGAGCAGATTGTTCAGATGGGTAAGAAGCTCCTTATTATCGCTGAAGATGTTGAAGGCGAGGCTCTTACAACTCTCGTACTTAACAAACTCAGAGGTACATTCACTTGTGTTGCCGTAAAGGCTCCGGGCTTTGGTGACAGAAGAAAAGAAATGCTTCAGGATATCGCAACACTCACAGGCGGTACAGTAATCACATCCGACCTCGGTCTTGAACTCAAGGATACAACAGTTGATCAGCTCGGTACTGCCCGTCAGGTTAAGATTGAAAAGGAAAACACAATCATCGTTGACGGCTCAGGTGACAAGGAAGCTATCAAGGGCAGAGTTGCTCAGATCAGACAGCAGATTGAAACAACAACATCTGACTTTGACCGTGAAAAACTTCAGGAGCGTCTTGCAAAGCTCGCAGGCGGCGTAGCAGTTATCAAGGTTGGTGCTGCAACAGAAGTTGAAATGAAAGAAAAGAAGCTCCGTATTGAGGATGCTCTTGCCGCTACAAAGGCTGCTGTTGAAGAGGGTATCGTAGCAGGCGGCGGTATCGCTTGCATGAACGCTATTCCGGCTGTTGCTGAGTTCGTTGACACTCTCGAGGGTGACGCTAAGACAGGTGCTAAGATTGTTCTTAAAGCACTTGAAGAACCGCTCCGTCAGATTGTTGCTAACGCAGGTCTTGAGGGCAGCGTAATCTGCGATAATGTTAAGAAGGCTAACAAGGTTGGCTATGGCTTCAACGCTCTTACAGAGGAATACACAGATATGGTTTCGGCAGGTATTGTTGACCCAACAAAGGTTACTCGTTCAGCTCTCCAGAACGCAAGCTCTGTTGCAGCAATGGTTCTTACAACAGAATCACTTGTTACAGACATCAAAGAGCCTGCAGCTCCGGCAGCTCCCGCAGCACCTGATATGGGCGGAATGTACTAATCCCGTAAGCTTATAATATTATAGATAAATTTTACCGCAGACTCAAAAGGTCTGCGGTAATTTTATGCTCAAATCCTTTTTCTTGCTTTTTGTCGAAAGGTATATTATAATTTAAGTACGTACGAAAAAATTTCACGCGGAAAACAGGTGATTTTATGAAAATAAAAGAAGATTTTGTTCTGCGAAAGGTTGCAGATTCGTATGTTGTAGTTCCCGTAAATAAGCTGACGCTTGATTTTAACGGAATTATCAACCTCAATGAAACTGGGTGCATTCCTTTTTGAAAAGCTCCAAAACGATTGCGAAAAGGCTGATTTGCTCAAAGCAATGCTTGATGAGTATGAAGTGAGCGAAGAAAAGGCGAGTGCCGATATTGATACATTTATTCAAAAGCTAAGAGAGGCTGATGTCCTTGAATAAAGAAGTAGGTCTTGATGATGTAATGCAGATTATAGCCGAAAAGCTTGAGGCCGGAGGATCGGTTACTTTCAATCCAAAGGGAACAAGTATGCTCCCAATGCTCCGAGACGGTGACGATACGGTTGTTTTATCAAAACCGAAGGGCAGACTTCATCTTTTTTGACTTGCCTTTATACAGGCGAAAAAGACGGCTCGTATGTATTGCACCGTGTCGTCAATTTCGGAAGTGACGGCAGTTATACTATGTGCGGTGACAATCAGTTTGCCGTTGAAAAAGGTATTACCGATGATGATGTAATCGGAGTGGTAACTGCTTTTTACAGAAAGGGCAAGCCCTACACCGGTTGACTCAATGAAGTACAGAGCATACCTTGAATTTATGTTCTATTCAAAACCGTTAAGAAAGGTTATTGCATCAACTGTGTCAAGAAGTAAAAATGCATTCTCAAAGCTTAAAACGAAAAAAGGGAAAAAATGAGGAAACATCTTAACGATAACGAAAAAATTGAATTTAAGTATCTACTTGAGCTTGTTTCATCGTCTGTAAACGGAACAGCACCTCCGATTCCTTATGAGGGGATAAAATGGCAGTCGATAAAAATGCTTGCAAACTATTGCAGTGTTGAATCGCTTGTTGCCAATGCGGTTTTGTCGCTCGACAAAAAGTATGTTTCGCCCGAAGTATATGAAAAATTCAAGCAGAATTTGTCGGTTGAAATGCTGATTGACGGAAATCTCTCATATGAAACCGAGAAAATTCTCAAGGCTTTTGATGAAAACAAAATTAAGAATATTCCCTTAAAGGGCTATTTTATGAAAAAGGAATATCCTCGTTCCGACTTTCGTTCCGTGTCCGATGTAGATATCCTTTTTGACAGAAAACAGGCTGATTCGGTCAAAAAAGTATTTTCAAAACTCGGATACACTTTTCTGAATGAAGATGACAACCAGTATCATTTTGAAAAAAAACCGATGATGAACATTGAAATGCATGCAACTCTTGTCCACGAAAATGAGGAATCTTATCCGTTGCTTGTTAATCAGCTTGACCGTTCAACAAAGCGTGACGGCTACAGCTATTCATATGAAATGAGCCATGAGGACTTTTATATCTATATGCTTGTTCATAACTCGAATCATTTCAGAATCGGCGGAATGGGAGCAAGAATGGTGCTTGACAGCTACGTTTTCTTGAAAAATCATCAATCTGAGCTTGATTATGACTATCTTAATGTGATGCTTGAAAAAATCGGTATTGCAAAGTATGAAAAGCGTGTGCGTGAGATTGCGTTCAACTGGTTTTCAAAGCCACAGGCTGAACTTAAATTTGATGATATCGAAGAATATATTCTGCTCAGCGGTACACTCGGCAGGGTAGATGTCGGCACGATGATAAATTCCCACAAGACAATTACCGAGAATAACAAATCAAAATTTTCATACCTTGTATCCTCAATATTTCCGCCAAAATCCGAAATGCAGTATAAGTATCCATATGTAAAAAAAACACCGTTCCTTTTACCGATTTCATGGTGTCATATGTGGGGAAAAAGGCTTTTTGTAGACAGAAATATCAATTTTAAATCGGGTATCAAAAACCGTATGTCATACACGGATGAAGATGTAAATTTGTACAAGTCCCTTTTGGATGAAATGGGCTTTGACGGTATTGGAATAAATAATTTCGGAAATTGAATATGCAAATCAACCTCCCGACAGTTTTTGCTGTCGGGATTTTTGCATAATAAAGGTAAATTTGAAAATAATATTTCAAGATATTATTTTTGAGGTGATACCTAAATGGTCAGAATTATTACCGATTCAGCCGCCGATTTTGAACATTCAGAAAGTGAAAAATTCGGAATTTCTACAATTCCGTTAGCTGTGTATATTGACGGAAAAGAATATAAGGATGATTTTTTACATTCAAAGGAACGCTTTTACAGGCTTGCAAAGCTGTCGAAGACTTTGCCGAAAACCTCTCAACCCTCGCCGTATGTCTACGAATGTTCTTTGAAAAAGGCGAGAGATAACGGCGAATCGGTTGTGGTGATAACTGTTTCTTCGGCATTGAGCGGTTCATATCAGAGTGCAGTTCTTGCAAGAGATTTGCTCGGATATGAGGGGTGTTATGTGATAGACAGCAAATCTGCTTCGGCAGGTCAGAAGCTTCTTGTAAACGAGGCACTTCGCCTGCGTGACAACGGGTTTACAGCAAAAGAAATTGCCGAACATCTTCTGAGGTTCAGAAGTAAAATTATGGTATATGCCTGTATTGACGATATGAAGTACCTCTATGGGGGTGGCAGACATACAAATGCCGCCGCATTACTCGGCTCAACAGGAAGAATAAAACCCGTAATCAGCATTACGGGTTCGGGCAGTGTAGCCTTTGAGGCGAAAACAATCGGAATGCGCCACGGTATGAATCATATGCTGATGTCGTTGAAAAAGCTTGGCATAGACCAAAATTATCCGCTGTATATAATGCACACAAACGCAAAAAATCAGGCATTGTATTTATCAAAGCTCATAATATCAAAAGGAATTCCTTTTGTTGAGGGCAGTATTGTCAGCGTAGGTTCCGTTGTCGGCAGTCATATAGGAGAGGGCAGTACGGGTATTGCATTTGTCAAAAAAGAGCAAAGAAAAAGCGGACATGATTAACTGTCCGCTTCAATCATTTTATCAGGCTTTTTCGCTTTCTTTACCGTCGGGAATTTCTTTAAGCTTTCCGACAAATTCTTTGATTTTTGTATATTTGCCGTTAAGAATACACTCAAATGCAAAAGACGCAGTAGGAATCATAAGAATTATGTAAGTCAGCACATACTGCGACTTGCCTTCAAATAAGAGGTGATATCCGAACGCTCCCAGAATAACAAGAGGGAGAAGTACGGTTTCAATATTTGTCTTTCTGTTAATGAACAAGAAGTAAATTCCTGCCGCAAACGCAATGAAAAGAATCTGCATATAGAAGTTAAAGTACAGTTCAAAGAACTGTCCGATACTGCCGTCATACATTCCGTTGCCGATCCAATTAAGCTCGTTTGTATGAGACTTGACCTTGCTAACCCATATGCTTTCGTATGTCGGTTCATTCCATTGGCTGATAATTTTCTTCGAGAAGAAGTCAATCATATAGTTTGTGTTTTTACCGAAGTAATTCATTCTTGATTTTATATTGGTCCAAGCCTGTGCATTTGCGGCTTTTGCGTCAAGACCTGCGCTTTTATAATCGTTGAGGGCAATTCCGTTGTACCAACCGGGAGCCATATATGAATCGTTAATGCCCATATCAAGGTACATAGCCTGTGAAACACCGCTTGAAAGCTTCACTCCCGAACGGTTCTCATAACTCATGATAACAAGGTTGCTTGTTCCGACAACAACAATGCAAATTGCAAGTGCAAACGCAATGCTCTGCCACTTTTTAGCCTTAATTGTGTGAATAACCAGCATAACAACAAACGCAACAAGATAAATCAGGTTGTTGTATTTTGCAAGTGTTGAAATAACGAGAAGTACAGCACACGGAATGAGGAGCAGGTACTTGTTTGTCTGAAAATACTTGATGAGGAAGTATGATGCCCAGATTGCAAAGCACATTCCGATGATGTTGCCGTAAACGAATGTGCAGAAAAGTACGGGCTGAAAACAGCCGGCAAGCAGAAGAATTGTAATAAATTCAACCGAACGCTTTTTGAAAAGAAGTCTTGTGATGTTTACAATACCTATATAAGCGGCAGCTGTACACATTACATTGAATACCTGAATCGGCATTGTACTGTCCGTACCGAAAATCCTGTAAAAAATTTCGCTGATGAAAACAAAGCCAAGCTGGAACGGATAGAAGTTGTAGTAAGAATATCCGCTGTAAAAATCGCTGTTGTAAAAACCGCTGTTATTGTTGAATGACGAATAGTTGCCCTTAGCAGCTTGCGACGCTGTTTCATAGATGTTGTAGCTGTCAGCCGCGGGAACAGAGGTTACCGAGAATATCCAGACAAGTCCCACAATCATGACGAACGCCGCAAGACCTATATGCATATATTTTAGATTGACCTTTGCAAAAAAGTCACAATGCTTTTTCATTTTGAATATAAAAACGGTAAACAGGGAAGTGAACAGGATGTTCAGCGCAATGTTATCCGTCTGATACAAAATTACTTCACTGCCGTAATTTGCCGAATCAAACACGCTTGTCTGCACAAAGCTCATAATTGCTATGTATGCAAATGCTATGAATACAAACAGACAAAGAATGTTTACAATAACATACTCGACTGTATTCTGCTTTTTAACAGAAGTAACCGTTTTTCCAGTCTGTTTAGGTTTATTTGAATTGTTCTTAGTTTTAGTATTACCCATATTATGTACCTGCCCGATTAAAATTCTTTCTTGACAGAACGCATAAACAGAGTTCCGAGTGCCTCTTTGATATCTGTTCCGTCGAATAAAACCTTGTATACAGACTCAACAATCGGAAGGTCAACACCATATTCCTGACCGAGCTTGTATAACGCTTTTGATGTCATAACACCCTCGGCAAGCTTTGTAAATCTGTCTCCCTTTGCAAAGCTTTCACCGTACATTCTGTTGTGACTCCATTTTGAAAACAAGGTAGCCTCATAGTCGCCGAGATGACAAAGACCGTAAGCACTCATCTCATTGCCTCCGAGTGCCTTAATGAGTCTCGCAATCTCTCGTGTGCCTCTTGCCATTAACGCACCTTTTAGAGAGGTGTAGTTAAGTCCGTCAAGCATACCTGCGGCGATGCCGATAACATTCTTTGCGGCAGCACCGATTTCACTGCCGATAAGATCCGTTCCAAGGTAAAACCTGATAAGGTCGCTTGTGAATTCATTTACAAGCTTTTCCTTAATATCGTGATTATTGCTGTCAATAACCATACAGTTCGGAATACCTCTTACATAATCCTGGGGATGTCCCGGACCTACCCAAACTGCAACGGGTGTCTTGCTTTCGTCAACAAATTCACCGACGACCTCACTGAGCCTTTTGCCTGTAGTTGCCTCAACACCCTTCATGCAGAGGACAATTGTCTTGCCGTCAAGATTGTACTTTGAAATATCTGCAAAATACGAACGCAGATACTGCGATGAAATCGAAATTATAATAACCTCGGCTCTTTCAATCGCATATTCAAGATCCGAAGAAACCTCAATTGACTTTGGAAAGGTGAGATAGTCGTTTTTGTGTGTTTCTTTAAGCTGTATAAATTCGGGTGCGTCGGCAAGTCCGCAGCTTAAAACATTGTGACCGATTTTGTCGAGATACCAGGCAATGCAGCTGCCCCAGCGTCCGCAACCTAAAACGGAAATATTCATATTATTACTACTCCTGTTTATATATTATTTATATTTTTTATAGCTTTAATAACAATAAAAAACCCGCCCGACCGTATGATTTTTGCAATAACCTGCCTACTTGAGTGACAGGTGGGTGCCCGCCCTTGAACTTCAGGCTCCCTTCTTCCGAGAAAACGGGAGGTCTGCACACCGTTCAATGGAGCTAAGCTCCCGATTTAAATGTTGTAGGGTTATTTTAAAATCATTCGCGTATCGGGCAGGAATTAAAACTTATTAATCTTTAGTCCTGCAATACTATTTCTATGAAGAAAAATGAACTGTTAGTCATCTTCATCATAAAATTCTTCATTGTAATGCTCTTCAAAAACAGCGGCAATTTTGTCGAGCTTGTCATCATCCTCAATTTCGGCAAGCTCTTCTTCGCCGTCAATTTCGGTAACTTCAAAAATATAATATTCTCCCGAATCATTTTACAGCATCCTCGGGATTTTCAAAGAACGGGTAGAGTACATAAAACTTACCCTCATCGTTTTCAATGATATCAAGAATTTCAAATTCTATTTCTTTACCGTCATCACCGATAAGGGTAATGAGGTCGGGTGTATATTCGTTAGCCATTCCAGAACCTCCGGTTTTTAAGAAATTTGGGTTTGCTTTTTTTCACCGTAATTATTTTACAATTTTTTGAGCGTTTAGTCAAGATGTTTAACACTTTTTGGTTGAAATAATTAAAAAGTATTAAAAAAATTTGAAAAAGTGATAAAAAAGTGTTGACAATGACTAAAAGGTATGGTATAGTATAAACACGATAAATCATATATCAATATTAATTAACTAACAACTTCCTTTCTATGTGCTTGATTACTCCATAAAATTAAAAAACCGACGGCTGCATACCGTCGGTTTTTACGTTGTGTTAAATTTTTTTATTGTAAACTTTTTGTAAGACAAATAGCCTTGAAAAATGATTTTAAAAGATATATAATGCTTTTGATAATGGATTAGTGTGGGAAAATAAGGAAAAATCAACTTTTATCGCATAAATCCGTTCCGCCGTATGTTCAATATACACACAGAATGGAGTTTTTTATTTAATGAAATCATTTCAAAAGCTTCCGCCGCAGTTTCAGTGTGCCGAAGTAAAAGAATACTATGACATTCTCTGCAAAAAACAGGGAACTTTTGTTTTAAAGCGAATTCTTGATATTTTTGCTTCTGTTATTCTTCTTGTGTTTCTCATCATTCCGATTGCAATTATTGCGATTTTAGTTAAAACCGACTCAAAAGGTCCTGTGTTTTACAGACAGGAAAGGGTTACAACCTACGGAAAGAAGTTCAGAATTCTTAAATTCCGTACAATGGTAACGGGAGCCGACAGGCTCGGAACACTTGTCACAACCGACAGCGACTCCCGAGTTACAAAAACAGGAAGAGTTTTGCGAAAATATCGTCTTGACGAGCTGCCGCAGATTTTCAATGTTCTTTCGGGCAGTATGTCAATAGTCGGAACCCGTCCGGAGGTTCAGCATTATGTAGATATGTACGAACCCGAATATCTTGCAACACTCCTTATGCCTGCCGGAATAACCTCGTTGGCATCAATTATGTATAAGGATGAAGAAAAGCTGTTGAAAGGCGAGATAGATGTTGACAAGGTTTATGTTGAAAAAATTCTTCCCGAAAAAATGAAGTTCAATCTTTCATATGTCAAAAATTTCAGCTTTGGTTCCGATATAAAGCTGATGTTCAAAACTGTAAAAAGAAGTTTTCAGCTGATTTCGTTTTGATTGGAGTATTCAGATGACCGATTTTAAACAAAAGCTCAGAGGATTTTTTTCCGATTCATCGCTTTTTAGAAGAATCTACATTATAGATTTGTTTTTTACAAACATTGCGTTTCTCCAGATTCCTGCGTATGTACTTCTTGTTTTTCTCTTTATATGGGGTGTATGCCTTTCGGTATATAATCAAAGACATAATAATACTTTTTTTAAACTGCGCTTCGAATATGGATCGGAGCATTTCTTGCCGTAACGGTATTTACGATGCTCATCAATTTTTCACAGACATTTCTTTACAGCCTTCTTATGCTTCTGCACGTTGTAATGTGTTTTTTTCTTTTTTACGGAATGCACACAGAGCCTGAATTTGATTACAGAATAGAGCTTTATCACATTGCAAAATTCATAATGTACGCAACCACGGTAATGAACATAATCGGTATAACCTGCCTTATGTTCGGCTTTAAATTTGAATGGTACTGGATTAAATTTACCGTTTACGAAAACAGGTTCACCGGTTGTTATGTCAACCCGAATCTCCTCGGCTTCATATCTGTGGTGTCGATTTTCTGTTGCCATATACTTTCAAAAGGGCATTTTATGCGCAGAATTGCCGAAAAAATTCCTGAACCCGGCATCAGTAAGATATGGATTGTAGCCTGTCTTGCCACAAATGCGTTTTCGCTCATTCTGTGCGATTCAAACGCCTCACTTGTGCTTGCTCTCGGATATGCAATTGTTTATATAGTTTATATGTTCTTTGCCGACAAGGCGGGACTTTCACCTTCAAAAATTATTTTGAAAATTACAGCGCTGTTTCTTGTGGGAGTTTTCCTTACAGGCTCTGCCTTGATGTTCAGAACGATTTGTCAGGAAGGCTTTTCCGTTGTTGTATCAAAGACAACCTCTGTTGTCGATTTGCTTTTAGGCAAAACCGAAAGCGAACTTGTGCAGGAAGGACTGACTCCCGAACAGAGAGAACAGCTTGAAAAGGATAAAATCACCTTTTCACACGAAAACAAAAACATTGACAGTGGAAGAAAGAAGCTTTGGCTTGAATCAATCAATCTTTTCAAACTGTCGCCGATTATCGGAATTTCCAACGGAAATATTGTTCTCTACAGTGCCGAATATTCAAACGGTGCTTTGGAATATTCGTATCACAAAAAAGTGATTTTTGCATAACGGCTTTCTTACAATTCTTGTTTCAACTGGTGTAATCGGTTTTGTTCTTTTCGGAATTTTCGGTTTTCGATTTGCAAAACACTCCGCACAGCACCTGTTTTTGCAGAAAAAAACATATCGTGATGATGTTTATCCCTGTTTGTTTGCTTTTCTTTTCGCATATTTGATTTTTGCCTGCTTTGAAAAGGCATTGCTTTATGACATATCGTTTATGGTGGTGTGGTTCTGGCTGATTATGGGATATATGAGTTGCTACATCACAAAGTTTGAACCGACGCTTGAAAGTCAGTATCTTTTTCACGGAAAAAGACTCAGACGGGTAACAAGAACAATGCTCTGATGCTTGTATAATCGGAAAATTTGATGTATAATAACCGTAGGAGCGTTTTGCTTCTGCGGTTATTATTTTGTGAGGTATAATTTTATGAAATACGGTTTCATCAAGGTTGCATCCGCAACACCGAAAATCAGGGTTGCAGACTGTAAAACCAACACAATAAATATTATTGAACAGATTAAAGAGGCACACAAAAACGGTGCGTCACTGGTTGTGTTTCCCGAACTTTGCGTAACGGGCTACACCTGTTCCGATTTATTTTATCAGCGTGTTTTGCTTAATGCGGCTGAAAAATCAGTAGAGAAAATTCTTAAAGAAACAGCAGACCTTGACATAATCTCAATTGTTGGTGTTCCGGTTGCAATTGAATCGGCACTCTACAATTGTGCCGCAGTAATTTATAAGGGCGATATCCTTGGTATTGTACCTAAGGTCAACATCCCTAACTACAGCGAATTTTACGAGGTTCGTCATTACACAAGCGGAAAAAATCTTTACGATGAAATTTCATATGCAGGCGTCGAAACCATAATTTCAGACAATATTGTGTTCTGTTGTGACAAAATGCGTGATTTCAGCTTTGGTGTAGAAGTTTGCGAGGATTTGTGGGTTGCCGCATCTCCGTCTGTTGAACACGCAAAACACGGCGCAACTATAATCTGCAACCCGTCAACATCGGATGATGTAATAGGCAAGGCACAGTATCGCCGTGACCTTGTAAAAATGCAGAGCGGTAAGCTTTGTTGTGCATATATTTACAGCGATTCGGGCTTTGGCGAAAGCACAACGGATATGGTATTTTCGGGACAGAACATAATCTCCGAAAACGCATCTCTGCTTGCAGAAAGCAAGCGCTTTACAACAGGCATTATCTATGCCGATATTGATGTTCGGAAGCTTTCGGCAGAAAGCAGAAAGACAAATACTTTTACAAAAAGTGATGACAATAACTTTACCTCGGTATATTTTGATATGCCGTTAAAACATACCGAACTTACTAGAGAGTTCTCTCAGACTCCGTTCATTCCGTCAAACAAATCAGATCTTGATGCCCGTTGTGAGGAGATTATAACAATGCAGGCAACAGGTCTTGCAACAAGACTTGCTCACACGGGAATTCAAAATGCGGTTTTAGGACTTTCAGGAGGTCTTGACAGTACGCTTGCTCTCATCGTCTGCGTTCATGCTTTTGATATGCTCGGTATTGACAGAAAGAATATTCATACTGTAACAATGCCGTGTTTCGGCACAACAAAGCGTACAAAATCAAACGCACAGCTTCTGGCTGAGGCTTACGGAGTGTCTTTTGAAGATATCAATATTACAAAAGCTGTTCGTCAGCATTTTGCAGATATCAACCACGATGAAAGCGTTACAAATATAACCTACGAAAACTCACAGGCGAGAGAGAGAACACAGATTCTCATGGATCTTTCAAACAAATATAACGGTCTTGTTATCGGCACAGGCGACCTTTCTGAGCTTGCTCTCGGTTGGGCAACCTACAACGGTGACCATATGAGTATGTATGCCGTAAATGTGTCAATTCCGAAAACCCTTGTTCGCTATCTTACTGCCTATGAGGCACAGCACAGCGAAGGCGTTCTAAAAACTGTTCTTCTTGATGTTCTTGACACCCCTGTAAGTCCCGAGCTTCTTCCACCAGATAAAAACGGCGAAATTGCACAGAAAACCGAAGATGTGGTTGGTCCTTATGAACTCCACGACTTCTTCTTATATTATTTGGTAAGATTTGGCTTTGAGCCGAATAAAATATACTACCTTGCAAAGAAATCATTTGCAGGAAAATATGACAATGCCACGATCAAAAAGTGGCTCACAACTTTTGTCAGAAGATTCTTTACTCAGCAGTTCAAGCGTTCATGTCTGCCTGACGGACCGAAGGTTGGTTCTGTAACACTTTCGCCTCGTTCAGACTGGAGAATGCCGAGTGATGCGTGTGTAAATCTTTGGCTTGAAAATCTTGAAGAAGATTAAGAAATAAAATTTTGACGGTGATTTTATGAAATTGTTTATTACACGAGATGTATCTCCGTCCGATGTTTGTTTTCTGATTCGTGATGAATTGGGCAGGGATAAATATACTGCTGTTATGAAACGCAGAAAGAGAAGTATGCGTGGTGTTGTCAACAACATTGTAAGACTTAATATTCTTGATGAGAATAAAAACCTTGTTGCAAGACTTCGACAGTTGCCCGTTGCAGGAGTAAATTCATTTACTCTAAAAACAGACAAAACAGCGGCAACCCTCGTGGTGCTTATGACCAATAATATGGTTCAATGCAGGTTCTACGGCAATAATTGGAGAATTCTCGGTGATGTAATTTCAAAAAATTTCAGCATTGTTGATGTTGACAACGCACAGATATGCAATCACATCAAGCACCCTTTAGGATGCGAACTTGAAATTGCCGATGCGCAAAACGAATTGATATGTTTGATGACCGCCTTATGCGTCAATATGATAAATACAGTTGACAAGCGAGAGGTACAGGTTGTATAATCTATGTGCAGACAGTTCCCACCGCTAAAGCCATGTGAACTGCCACAGAGCAAGCAAATAACAGTGCAAACAGCGCAGATAAATATTAAAAATTGAAATTGTCAAAGCGACATCCTTTGATGTCGCTTTTTGCAAATTCAGCTTGCAACGCAAAATTTTTGCGTTTAATATATTCTCAGGGAGGAATAAATATGGACAAATTATTAAAGCTTTTAAGTGAAAATTCCGGTTTTACAACAGCGGAAATAGCGGCAATGCTCGGCGAGCCTGAGGATTACATTAAGGCGCAGATTAAGGAATACGAAAATTCGGGGGTAATCAAGGGCTATCAGGCAGTCGTAAACTGGGATATGGTTGACGACAGCTATGTTGAGGCTTTAATCGAACTTCAGGTAACTCCCAAAAAGGAAACAGGCTTTGACGAAATGGCAGAACTCTGCATGGGCTTTGAAGAGGTTGAATCTCTCTATCTTATGGCAGGTACATATGACTTTGCTCTCATTGTAAGAGGGGAGTCAATGCAGGATATCGCAATGTTTGTTGCCAAAAAGCTTTCTACAATTGACGGTGTGCTTTCAACGGGTACACACTTTATTATGCGTCGCTACAAGGACAGAGGAGCGTGCCTCTTCAGCGATGAAGAGAAGCGTGACGGGGAGGCATTTAATTCTGTGATAGATTACAATAATTTTATTAATAAAAAGATTTCAACGGTAAAACCTTCGGGTATCCGTAAGTTTTTTGATATAGCTAACGAAATGGACGATGTCATTTCTCTGAGTATCGGCGAACCAGATTTCCAGACACCGTGGCACATCCGTGAAGAAGGTATTAACAGTCTGAAAAAAGGTAAGACTTGGTATTCCCCGAACAGAGGCTTTGCCGAACTTCGTGAAGAAATTGCAGCTTACTACAAAAGAAGATTCGGTATTGAGTATGATGCCAAAAAGCAGACGCTTGTTACTGTCGGCGGCAGCGAAGCAATTGACCTTGTTTTCAGGACATTGCTTGATCCTGGTGATGAGGTTATCATTCCCGAACCTTCATTTGTTTGTTACGAACCGCTTACGGTGATGGCAGACGGCGTGCCTGTTATTATCAACACAAAAAACGAAGATAATTTCAGACTTAAAGCGTCAGACCTTCGTGCCGCAATTACTCCAAAGACAAAGCTTCTTGTACTTCCGTTCCCGAACAACCCAACTGGTGCAATTATGGAAAGGGAAGATCTTGAAGAAATTGCAGAGGTAATTAAGGAACATAACATTTTTATCCTTTCGGACGAAATTTATTGTGAGCTTACATACGGCAATAAGAACCATGTTTCAATTGCTGAAATCGACGGTATGTATGAGCGCACCATTGTTGTAAACGGCTTTTCAAAATCATATGCTATGACAGGCTGGAGGCTTGGTTATGCACTCGGTCCTGTTCCTGTTATTGCTCAGATGACAAAGCTCCACCAGTACGGAATTATGTCTGCTCCTACAACCGCACAGTATGCTGCTATTGAGGCTTTGCGCAACGGTGACAGGGATGTAGAGATGATGCGTGGCGAGTATGATATGAGGAGAAGACTTGTTGTGGACAGCTTTAACGCAATGGGGACTCACCTGCTTTGAACCTTTGGGTGCATTCTATGTGTTCCCGTGTATCAAAAGCACAGGCCTTACAAGTGAGGAATTCTGTACAAGACTTATTGTGGACAAGCATGTTGCCGTTGTTCCGGGTACTGCGTTCGGCGAATCAGGCGAAGGCTTTGTCCGTGTGTCATATTCATATTCTATCAAGCATCTTAAAATTGCGCTTGAAAGAATCAAAGAGTTTCTTGATGAACTGAAAAAGGGTTAAAATATGGAAGTAAAAGTTCTTGCTCCTGCAAAAATAAATCTTTCTCTCGATGTTCTTTCGAAGAGAGCAGACGGTTATCACAATATTTCAACTGTTATGCAGGCCGTTGATTTGTATGATACAATCACAATCACAGACAATGAAAGCGCCACGGTGACAATTTCATGTAACTGTGAGGGCGTGCCTTGCGACGATTCAAACATTTGTGCAAAGGCGGCTTACAAGTTCTTTGATTATTGCAAAACGGATGTTAAGGGCATTCATATCGACATTGACAAGAAAATTCCCACACAGGCAGGTCTTGCCGGCGGAAGCAGTGACGGTGCGGCTGTTATTTTAGGCTTGAACAATATGTTCGGAACAATGCTCAAGCCGGCAGAGATGAGAGAAATCGGTGAAAAAGTAGGTGCGGATGTGCCTTTCTGCCTTGAGGGCGGAACAAAGCTTTGCACGGGAATAGGTACTGCAATCAAAAAAGTGGCCTCTTTTCGTTGTGACAGCATTGTAATCTGCAAACCCGACACAGTCAGCGTGTCTACTGCCGATGCATACAAAAAGGTTGACGCACTCAATCCTCACGCCTGCTATACCGATGAAATGGTAAAGGCACTGTTCAGCAGAGATATGTTTATGATTTCAACAACAATCTTCAATGACTTTGAACTTGCTCTGCAAATTCCGGAAGTTAATGAAATCAAGGGTATTATGCTCAAGTCAAAGGCAAGGGGAGCAGGTATGAGCGGTTCGGGTTCAGCCGTGTTCGGTGTGTTCACTTCATCACGCAGAGCCAAGAAGTGCTATGACAAGCTTTGTGAAAGCTACAAAGAAGTTTTTCTCTGCAAGCCCGTTTCGGACGGCTGTAAGGTGCTTTGATAAAATTTAATAATTCTGATTAAAATTACGATAACCTGTCCATACTTATTTCAAGAGAGGACAGGTTATTTTTATGAAAACAAATAAATCAATACTTTTAATTAAATCAGCAATAATTGCATTCATACTTACAACACTCTATTCGGTAATTCCTTTTCAGGCGGTGTGTGCTGAAATCCCTAACAATGTTTTTCGTTTTCACATACTTGCAAATTCTGACACGGAAGAAGATCAGACTTTGAAGCTCAAGGTGCGTGACAAGGTTCTTGAAAGGACAAAAATTCTTTTTGATACGGCAAATTCAAAGTCGGATGCCGAAGAATTTGTAAAAGCAAACCTTGAAACTATAGAAGAAATTGCACAAAATGAGGTGTACAAAAACGGCTATAACTATCCTGTAAAAGCTGAAATTGTCAATATGCACTTTGATACCCGCCATTACGAAAGTTATACTCTGCCTGCCGGAATGTATGACGCACTTCGCATAACAATTGGCAATGCAAAAGGTCATAATTGGTGGTGCGTAATGTACCCGTCAATCTGCATTTCAACGGCAGACGAGGGAAAAGACAGGGCAAAAGATGTTCTTTCGGATGACGAATACAGCGTAGTAACTGATGATAAGGTGGAATATAAATTTTTCATAGTAGAACTTTTTCAGAAAATTTTTGTTTAACAACTGCAAAGTTCTTTAAATAACCCACAAAATATGTTATTATTTGTACAGATATTTAAAATAAAATTACTTTGTTGTAAATTAAATTTATGGAAGTGATGAAATGTTGAGATTTATTCTCGGAAAAAGCGGCAGCGGCAAAAGTACCGAGACTTTGAAGATTGCAGGCGAACTTGCCGACAGCAATCTTCCCCCGTAATGCTGATTGTGCCTGACCAGAGCACATTTGAATGTGAAAAAACCTTGCTCGATGTGTTCGGTGCAAAAAAAGCCGAGAAAGTTCTTGTATTCGGTTTTTCAAGACTTTGCAAATATGTTTTTGAGTTGACGGGAAATTCAGCCGATAATGTTATTGACGAGGGTACAAGAGCCGTTGTAATGAGCCTTGCGCTTGAAGAACTTACCGAAAAACTCCGTCTGCTTTCATCAAAGGGCAACAAAAAGCCTTGTTGATGTTATGCTGCAGACTGTTTCCGATTTGAAGAAAAGTTCGGTTACAAGCGATGAACTCAGAAGTGCGTCAATGCTAGTTTGCGATGAAACCTTAAAGACAAAACTCAACGAAACCGCCCTCATAAGCGATACATTCGACGCTCTTGTCAGCCAAAGCTATATTGATCCTATGGATGATTTGACAAGGCTTAATGATATTCTCTTAAAAGAATAATGTTCTCAGGAATTATACGATAATCTTTGATGGATTTTCAGGCTTTACAATGCAACAGCTCAAGGTGGTACGAAGCCTTATTCGTGACTGTAGCGCTACATATTTTACCCTTACTCTTGATCCCCTTACAGACGGTTCTGAGGAGGTTTTTTGCAACCTCACAACAGACATATAAAATTCTCAAGGAATATGCAAAGCGTGACGGAGTTGATATTAAAGCTCCGATAAAGCTTACCGATTTGCACCGCTTTAAAAATGATAACCTTGCTTTGCTTGAACAGAATATTTTCAGACCGCACATTGAACCGCTTGAAATTGTTCCTGAAAATATCTGTGTTTATAATGCCGTTGATATGTATGACGAGTGCGAATATGTTGCCGGTAAAATCAAGCACCTTGTTATAGAAAAAGGTTATCTCTACTCCGATATTTCCGTAATTTGTCACGATACAGAACCGTACAGAGGTGTTTTGTCCGAAATTCTTGAAAAATACGAAATCCCGTATTTCAGCGATGAACACGCCGATATTGATGTAAAACCGGTAATAAGGCTTGTAAACTCAATTTTCAGATGCCTTATTTACGATTTTGACAGAGAAGATGTGCTTGCACTTTTGAAATCGGGTTTAACTGAATTTTCTGTTGAAGAAATAAGTCTTTTTGAAAACTACCTCTTTGTATGGAATGTTTCAGGCTCGGCTTTTAAAAATAAATTTGTTCAGAATCCAAAAGGCTATTCTGACAGGTTTTCGGATTATGACAGAGAGGTTCTTGCAAAGGTTGAAAATCTGCGTGAATCAGTTATTGAACCATTACTTCTTTTCAAAGAAAATGCAAAGGATAAAAACGGACTTGAAATTTCAAAGCTGTTCTATGCTCTTCTTGAAGAACTTAAAGTTCCCGATGCGTTACGCAGAATGTATGCGGAATTTGAACGCTCATACGATAAATCGGTGGGTGCGGAGCAGATAAGAGTTTGGAATATGTTTATGGCTGTTCTTGACAAAACCGCCGCTGTAATCGGTACAAAAACAATGACTGTAAAGCGTTATTACGAGCTTTTGAGCTTACAGATTAACGCAATGCAATTGTCCGATATTCCGAGAACAATAGATTGCGTAACGATAACAACCGCTCAAAGGGTACGAATTTCTAAGCAGAAAGCGTCATTTCTCATTGGCTGTGTTGACGGAATTTTCCCGGCAATACCACATACATCAGGCATTTTCTCACCGTTTGAGTTAAAGATGCTTGCAATGAACGAAATTGAACTCGGCGATGATTTTGCGGCACTTAATAATCTTGAAACATTTATGGCTTATTCCTGTATGACCTCTGCAAGTGAGTTTCTTTCCGTATCTTTTTATTCATCGGATATAACGGGAACAACCTATCAGCCGTCCGAAATTGTCCTGCAATGTAAAAAGGTATTTAAAAATATCATTGCATATGACAAATTTGATTTTGACGGTAAAAAAGAAAGTATGTACGCACTCCGCCCTGCTTTTGATACAGTTGCCGATATGATTGGAAAAGGCAAAAAAGTGCCCGAATCATTGCTTGAAATTTTTGCACAAAATCCTGAATATTCTGCAAAGCTTGATTCGCTCATAAATGCAAAGGACAAAGTTCCCTTTAAGATATTTGACAAGAAAAATGCCGAAAAGCTTTTTGGTAAAAATCTCAATATTTCAGCTTCACAGCTTGAAAAATTCAATCTCTGCAGATTTTCCTATTTTTGTAATTACGGCTTGAATGTTCGGGAAAGACAAAGAGCAGAAATTAACCCCATGCAGTACGTAACGATTGTTCATTATATACTTGAACGCTTTTTCGGCGAATATACTAAGGAAGAATGTTTATCGCTTGAAGAAGATAAATTCCAAAAAATTGTCTGTGCATATCTTGCGGAATATGCAGTTAAATATTTCGGCGAAGAACAGCTTGAGTCAAATTCATTCACATACCGCCTAAAGACAATTCTTGATAATGTGATGCATCTGATGAAACATATTATGGAGGAGCTTTCCCAGAGCGAATTTTTTGTTGCCGATTGTGAACTTAAAATTGGCGAGGATATTCCGTCATATACAATCGTACTGCCCGACGGTCACAAAATTGCAGTCTGCGGAAGTGTTGACAGAGTAGATATTATGCAGAGAGCCGATATAACATATTTGCGTATTATTGATTATAAAACAGGCACAAAACAGTTTAAGCTTTCCGATATTCTCTACGGAATCAATCTTCAGATGCTTTTGTATCTCCATTCAATCGAGGCTTCGGGCGGTGACAAATACGGAGAAATTGTACCTGCCGGGATTTTGTATATGCCTGCAACCGTTCCGTATATTTCGTCAGACAGTCTGAAATCAATTGACAAGCTGCCCGATGAACTTAATAAAAAGCTCAAGATGAACGGGCTTTTGCTCAAAGATACAGAAATAATTCACGGAATGGATAAGACAGACGTCGCAACATACATTCCTGTAAAAATTAAAGCGGGCGAACCTGTTTCTTCAACAAGCCTTGCAACACTTGCAGAATTCGGAAAAATCTTTAAAAAGGTTGATATGCTCATCGCTGAAATGGGCAAAAATATCTATAACGGCAACATTGAGGCGAAACCGCTCAAAGGCGGTCATGATTCGTGTGAATACTGCCCTTACGACAGCGTATGTGCCTACAGACAGAGTAACCCGATAACTTGTTTTTCTGTCGATAACAAGACCGTTATCGAAGAAATTACAAACGAAATTAACGGAAAGGAGGAAGAGTAATGTCAAGAAATTGGACTCCGCAACAGAAAAATGCAATCTATGCAACAGACGGTTCTGTGCTTGTATCGGCTGCCGCCGGTTCGGGCAAAACTGCCGTACTTGTAGAGCGGGTAATAAAGCTTATTACACGGGAGAAAAATCCCCTTGATGTTGACCGCCTTCTTATCGTAACATTCACAAGAGCGGCGGCTGCCGAAATGCGTGAAAGAATACAGGCGGCAGTCAACAAACTTCTTGAAGATGATCCGTATAACGCTCATTTGCTTGCACAGCGACAGCTTTTGTACAGTGCAAATATTTCTACAATAGACAGCTTTTGCGGAGATATTGTCCGTGAATATTTTCATACGCTCGATGTTGCAAGAGATTTTCGTATTGCCGATGAGGGTGAGCTTGAAATTCTCAGACAAGAGGCACTTGATAATACATTTGAAAGCTTTTATGACAGCGAAGATGACTGCTTTTATTCTTTGCTTGATCTTTTTAAAGGAAAACAAGGCGACCAAAAACTGCGTGAAACAGTCCTTAAAATATCCGAGTTTCTTACAACTCAGCCGTTCCCCGATAAATGGCTTGATGATATGCTCGAAAACTATTTGGAAACCGATATTGAAAAAACTGTGTGGGGCAAAATTATAATCGACTATGCTCTGAGTGCCGTGCTTCACGGAATCAATCTGACTGAAAATTCTATTCTTCGATTAAAAGATGACGAAAAACTTCAGGATGCAGTTGAACCCCTTCTTGTCGGTGATTTGGCATATTTTACCCATGTTCAATCAAAATTTGTTTCTTCATCATGGGATGAAATCAGACAGGCAATATTTTCTTTTGAAACAGGAAGAATGAAAAGTCCGAAAGGATACAAGGACAATCCGATTAAAATTTCTGTTTCATCTAACAGAGATGAGGTCAAAGAAACGGTGAAGAAACTCCAATCATTGTTTTTTTGGAGTGAGGAAGATGCAAGGCTTGAATTGTCACAGCTTCATAGGTTCATATCTACCTTGTTTACACTTGTTCGTGCATATGACAAAAAGCTTTCCGAACTCAAAGCGAAGAAAAATATTCTATCGTTTGCCGATATTGAATCGCTTACTGTAAAACTTCTTGCAAAGCCCGATGATGATAACGGCTATACCAAAACTGTTCAGGCTCAGGAGATTTCAAACAGATTCGATGCTGTTATGGTTGACGAATTTCAAGATGTAAATGATGTTCAAGACCTTATCTTCAAGTCGGTAAGCAATGATGAAAGCAATCTTTTTGTGGTTGGCGATGTAAAGCAGAGTATTTACGGATTTCGTCAGGCAAAGCCCGAAATTTTTATTGAACGCAAAAATGAATATAAACGATTCAATGAAGAAAATCCCGAATATCCTGCAACTATAATTCTTGACAGAAATTTCCGCAGTCGTTTTGAGGTGTGTGATGCGGTCAATTTTATTTTTGAAAGAATAATGACCAAGGAATCCGCAAAAATGGAATATAATTCCGATGAAAGGCTGGTAAACGGTGCTGAGTTTCCAAAGTCTGATGATTGCAATTTTGAAATTTCGTTGATTGAATCCGAAAACTCAGACCTTGAAAAAGAAGAGATTGAGGCAAAGTACATAGCGGATAAAATTCACGATATGATTAATTCAGGCTTTAGAGTTAAGGACGGAGATATAATGCGTGAAGCCCGTTACGGCGACTTTGCAATAATTCTTCGCAGTCCAAGCGGAAAGGCCGCAACTTATGTCAACACTCTGAACAACAGCGGTATTCCTGCCTACAGCGAGAATAAGTCTGGCTTTTTTGATGCAGTTGAAATCAAAATTATGCTCAACCTTCTGCGTGTAATTGACAACCCGGGGATTGATATTCCGCTTTTGTCGGTTTTGTGCAGTCCTATGTATGCGTTCACTCCCGATGAGCTTGCCGAAATGCGTTGTGAAAGCAGAAAATCTTCGCTTTACTCTTCTGTCTGTGAATATGCAAAAACAAACGATAAGGCAAGAAAATTTGTTGATGAACTTAAAATTCTGCGTGATTGTGCCTGTACAAATTCCGTTGACGCTCTCATTTCAAAGGCGTGTGAAATGACAGGATTTATGTCTATTTCGCTTGCAGTCAGCGGTAATGACTCGTCACTTAAAAACCTGGAGCTGTTGCGTGAATATGCAAGAAGTTTTGAGAGCAACGGCTACAAAACGCTTTCTGATTTTATTTCATATACCGACAAGCTTATTGCCAATAAGACAAACCTTGACGCATCGTCACAAAATGAGGGCGACTCTGCAAATGCCGTGAGAGTTCTCAGTATCCATGCGTCAAAGGGACTTGAATTTCCGGTTTGCTTTATTGCCGACATAACCCACCAATTCAATAAAACCGACCTTAGAAACGATATTCTTCTCGACAGCAAGGCGGGACTCGGCATCAAGACTCAGAGCAATGGTGTTGTTTATAACACATTCCCACGCCTTGCAACAGGGCTTAAAATTGAAGAAAACCTTATTGCCGAGGAAATGCGTGTGCTTTATGTTGCACTCACAAGAGCAAAGGAAAAGCTTATCTGTGTCGGTGCAGTAAAAAAGTGCAGTGATTATCTTGAAAGGCTGTATTCAAAGCTTGTGTCCGAAAGTGTAATTGAACCCTATACTGTCACAAGCTGTCAAAGCTATTGCGACTGGCTCTGTCTTTGTGCATTAGTTCACCCGTCACTCAATAATCTGCGTAACGATATTATGCCGGGTTCAAAGGTAATTCCGCACAACGGAGAATCAGATTGGAAATTGCAGATTATCGTTTATGAAAAAATGATTGATAAGGATAATGTCTTTGAGGACGATATCACTTCAACAAATCTGTTACAGGTTGCCGATGTATCCGATGATACTTTTGATTATGCAAAACTTTTGAAAAAAAATCTTGATTTCAAATACAGAAACAGGGATATTCTTTCACTCCCGCAAAAGGTTAGTGCGTCCGATATTGCACACAGTCAGAACGGTGATTATTTTGAAAAGATTCTTTCAAAGCCGTTATTCATAGCTGAACAAAATTCCGCTCCTGTTGCAAGAGGTACTGCTCACCACAAGTTTTTGCAATACTGCAATTTTGAACAGGCAAGAGCAAGTCTTGATACTGAAATTGACCGTCTTTTAAATGACGGAAAACTTACACAGGAACAGGTTGATATGATTGACAGAAAAACACTTAATGAATTTCTGTCAACCAAACTAATTGACCGTATAATTGCATCACAGCTTGTAATGCGTGAAAAACGATTTACCGCAAGGCTTAAACCGTCGGAAGTATTTGATGAATATAAAGATGTAAAAACCGATGCAACAGTAATAATTCAGGGTGCGGTTGATCTTGCGTTTGTTGAGGACGGAAAGCTTGTTATTGTCGATTACAAAACCGACAGGGTAAAAGATATAACAAAAAACTTGCAGGACTTTACAAGAAGCAACTTGATTTGTACAAATCGGCAATGGAGCAGTCTGAAGAACTTACCGTTAAAGAATGTATTCTTTGCAGTATCCACCTCGGCGCATACATTACCGTATAAAAAAGAAAACCGTCCGTAAATTCTGCGGACGGTTTAATCATATTCAGTTTATATCGGTTGCTTCTGCATCAATCATTCTTTGATTGCGGTCATATTCTTTGTGATAACGGCTGAGCAGAATAATAAGTGAAAATCCCGAAACACCTTCATAAATAAGTGCAATTCCGAGTGCAATCATAAGCAATGCACCAAAAATGTTTGTAAAAAGAAAATTGTTGTAAGACTGAACATAATCATTACAATTGCTATAATAAACGGAATCCACCATTTTCTCATACCGAGCGATCTCAGCGTGAGCGAATGTTTCATATCCATAATGCTGTCAACAATAATGATAATGCCAATCGGAATATTGATTATTGCCGCAATTGAAGTGGGTGAAAACAAAGCAAATATACCGAATCCGGTTGAAATAACGCCTATTACAAGTTCAAAGTACATTCCGCCTTCTCTGTCAACAAAGAAAGAAATTATGTTGAACAGTCCGTAAACAGTCATTGCACCGCCGAGTGCATAGCACAAAACATCAAGCACCTTTTGCGGAAAGACAACCGTCACAATGCCGAGTACGATATAGGCGAGAGAGGTCATCATCATAGTAGCCGCCGGATTTTTCTTTTTCTTATGTTCACTCATTTAATACACCTCAGTCTATTCTCTTGTCGCAGTAACCGCACATTACCATACCAAGCTTTTCGTAGCTGAGATTCGGAAGATATGGCTCCTGCTGCGTGATACATTTAGGATTGTTGCAGTGATGATTCGATACAACAAACGGTCTGTTTTCAACAAAGAACTCATCATCCTGCAAAAGCAGAAGAATAAGTGCCATTCTGCCGTACATACCGTACTGAGCCTGTTTGAAATACAACGCTCTCGGATCATCATCAATATCAACTGTAATTTCGTTTACTCTCGGCAATGGATGAAGAATTATCATATCTTCCTTTGCCTTGTCAAGCTTTTCTTTGTCGAGAACAAAAACATTTTTCTGTGCCTGATAATCTTCTTCGCTTGCAAATCTCTCACGCTGAATTCTTGTCATATACAGAACATCAAGGTCTGTGATTGCATCTGCAAGACTATGAGAAATTTCATACTTACAGCCGTTCTTTTCAAGAATGTCAATAACATAAAGCGGAACGCTGAGTTCCTTTGTTGAGATAAGTACAAAGCTGTTGTTCGGATATTTTGCAAGTGTCTTGATAAGCGAATGAACTGTTCTGCCGTTGAGAAGGTCACCGCATACACCTACTCTGAGGTTATCAAGTCTGCCTTTTTCACAGCTGAGAGTGATAATGTCGGCAAGCGTCTGAGTTGGATGAAGGTGACCGCCGTCACCGCAGTTGATAACGGGAACACCTGCATAGAGAGATGCCGCAGCGGCAGTACCCTCAACAGGATGACGCATTGCGATAATATCGGCATATTCGCCGACAATTGTAATTGTATCTTTAAGGCTTTCGCCCTTTGAAACGGATGAATTCATCGGATTGTCAAAACCGATTGTTCTTCCGCCGAGTTTAAGCATAGCCGTCTGGAATGACATCTGTGTTCTTGTACTCGGTTCATAAAATAATGTAGCAAGAATCTTGCCGTCACAGGCGTGTCGATAGTCGGCGGGACTCTGCATAATCTTTTTAGCTTTTCTGATAATCTTGTCAATCTGCTCGGTAGACATAACCGATAAATCAATCAAATTTTTGTCAAACATAAATAACACAGCTTTCTGCAATTTTTTCTATTTTATCAAAATTTTCTGTATTTATAATATACTTAAAAGAAAAATGGGAATAAAGAATAAAACAATTTTACTCATTCCCGCATTTTCCCGCATTAATTTTATAAGGTATGAAAAATATTAAATTGTGCGTCAAAATGATGTGCCTAAATAAAAAACATTTTGAAAATACGGTATAAGAAATTCACCGTAAACCGGCAAAGTCGATTAAAACATTCGTACAAAGTATTTTTGTTGACAAAAAATGCATTAATGTGGTATCATATTAATAGTTATATCAAAGTGCAGACGCGTTTTTTACTGCGTAATTCTGCTGTTAAAAAAAATAAATTTGACTGCATTTTGTAAAGTGAAGTCTGATTTGTGTTTTGAAAGGATTGTCTTACTATGGTTACAGCTATGTTATTTGCAGGCGGTATCGGTGCAAGAATGAAGTATTCCGATATGCCTAAACAGTTTCTTGAGGTTGGCGGAAAGCCGATTATTATTCACACAATGGAGCATTTTGCCCGTCATCCTAAGGTTGATGCGATTGTTGTTGCCTGTAAGGCTGACTGGATCGGCTACCTTAATGAGCTTATTGAGGCATTCAATGTTCCAAAGGTAAAGGCTGTTGTTCCGGGCGGTGCTAACGGTTTTGATTCTATTCACAACGGCGTAATGGCTACTGCCGAATTTTCAAAAGATCCTGAGGATATCATCCTTATCTGTGACGGTGTCCGTCCTATGCTCAGCGAAGAACTCATCTCTAACTGTATTAAGGATACAAAAAAGTACAAAACAGCCGTTCCTGTTACTCCGAGTATTGATTCACTTCTTTACAGTGAGGACGGAGAAACCTGCGGCAAGAGTTACCAGAGAAGTACAATGTACATTACACAGGCTCCGCAGGGATATACAATGGAAAGAATTCTTTGGGCTCACGAAGAAGCTTACAAGAGAGGTATTACAAACCCTGTTTCCTCAAGTGAACTTTTTATTGAGCTCGGCGAAAAGGTTCATCTTTTCCTTGGCGAGAGATTCAACATTAAGGTAACAACACCTGAGGATCTCACAACATTGCGATCACAGTTCTATTATGAAAACTACAAGCAGTTTGCAAAGGAAGAACTTAAATATGGATTATAATGTTCAAAGTAATATAAAAAAGACGGTTTTTTCCGATATTAAAGAAATTACAAATACAAATGTTGATTGGAACAGATTTAACGGTAAAACCGTTCTTATAACCGGTGCAGGAGGATTTATCGGTTATTATCTTGTTCTCACATTTCTCGCAAGAAATGACTTTTATAACAATAACATCAAGCTCCTTGCGTTTGTAAGAAACAGAGAGAGAGCCGAGAAAAAGTTTGGCGTTCTTCTTGAAAGAGATGACATTGAGCTTGTTGTTGCCGATGTTACAAATAAGATCGAATGTGAGAGAGCAGATTTTATTATTCATGCCGCAAGTCAGGCAAGTAACATTCAATTTGAAACCGATCCTGTAGGCACTATTAACGCAAATCTCAGCGGTACATCAAACATTCTTGATTTTGCTCTTGAAAGCAAAAGTGAGTCTGTACTTGTTGTTTCAAGCCTTAAAGTGTACGGTGCTTGCACAACGGTAAAAACAGTATTTCCGAAGATGATATCGGTTATATTGATTTTACTTCCTATAAAAATTGTTATGCAGTAGGAAAGAGAGCGTCTGAAACTCTTGCCGCAAGCTATTGCAAACAGTTTGGACTCAATGTAAAGATTGCAAGACCGAGCTATATTTACGGCGCCAGCAGTCTTACGGATGATCGTGTCTGGGCGCAGTTTATTGCAAATGTTGTTCGTCACGAAAATATTCTTCTCAAGAGCAACGGTGCGGCTAACCGTTCATTCTGCTATGTTACAGACACGGTTTCTGCTCTCATATACATTATGCTTAACGGTGAAAATGTTACACCGTATAACATTTCTTATGAAAAATCAGATACAACAATAAGAAATTTTGCAAAGACAGCTTGTGAGGTTTTCCCTGAGAGAAATATGACTTTGGCTTTTGCTAATCCCGAAGATGAAAAGGAGCCTGAGGTTGATACTTCCGCTCTTGCAAAAACTCCCGAAATTCTTGACAGTTCAAGACTTTGCAGTCTTGGATGGAAGCCTCTTGTTGACCTTAAAGAAGGAATAAGAAGAGCAGTCGGAATTCTTGAAGAAAATTAATAACAGAAATTAGGAATACAGTTATGTCTGAGTTGTTACTTAACCAATTTGAACAGGACAGAGCACTTGTAGCTTTGCGTTATAAAAATTTGAACATCCGTAAATTATTCGGAAAATCTGTTTTTATAGCAGGAGGCGGAGAACTCGCCTTTTCTCTTGTATCATCGCTTCGCATGGTTAACTTAAAAAAACAAGCAGGCATAGCTGTATTTTTTTTGCTTGTAGAGGATAACGAAAGCTATGACAGGAGATTCGATTATATCGATTCATCAGATTTTTCCATCGTAAAGTATTCTTCACTTAATTCGGTTAATAAATGCGGAGATATACTCATTGAAACGGGATTTTTGCTTTCTGATAGAGTTGAAGGTGTTGATGTATTTAAAAATCATATCAACAGGGCAAATAATATTATCTCGGCTGTCAATGCGTTAAAGATAAAAGAAACTGTTCTTGTGTCAGACGCCTCAATTTACGGAACACTCGGAAAAGATTTCGTTATTTCCGAAAAAGAACAAACACATTCCGATTTTAATTCGGATTCATTAAAAGCAATGCTGATTCAGTCTGTTGAGAATCTTTATTTTTCTGCATCTCATATGTATGATTTTTCAATCAAAGCAGTTAGAAGCGGCAAGATTATATCTGCAAATTCAAGTTCTGATTTTGTAAGGAATATGCTGGAATCGGCTGTTCACGGAAAATCTTTGAATGTTAAGAACAAATCGCCTAAAGTGTCTTATATAAGTATTAATGACTTGATTTCTGCTGTTCTGTTTGTTCTTTGTAACGGTGAGAACAATCAGGTGTATAACGCTTGCTCAGATAGTTCAACCGTAAATTCGGCAGAATTTTCACTTACGCTTTCGGATGCTTTTGATGAGTGTGAGGTTAACATAACTTCTGTAGGTGATTCTACGGACGGCTGTGCCATTGACTGCACAAGACTGAAAAAGCTTGGTTGGTTATCAATGGTCAACTACAAGGACGCACTCCTTATTTCGGGACACGAGGTAATGGATGATGACAGTATATTTATGTTTTCCGATTCATATGACGGCAAGCTTAATGATATTCAACAGATACTTCTGGGCTTTTTACTTGAGGTTGACAGAATTTGCAAAAAGCATAACATTAAGTATTTTTTGGGCGGAGGAAGTCTTTTGGGTGCAGTAAGGCATAAAGGCTTTATTCCGTGGGACGATGATGCAGATGTTATGATGCTTAGAAAAGATTACGACAGGTTTCTTTCAGTATTGCCGAATGAACTCCCGAATTATCTTTTTGCACAGACTCAAAAAAATGAAAAAGACAGCCATTTTCCTTTTACAAAACTGCGAATAAACGATACTCTGCTTTCTACTGAGTTTACATCAAGATTTCCCAATATTCATAACGGAATTTTTCTTGATGTGCTTGCACAGGATTATACTTCAAACAATGCTTTCTTACGAAAAATTCATATGAAAGCAACTGCAAGCTCAAGATGGCTGGTGCTTGATAAGTGGAGAGGCACTTCGGTGAATGCAAACAGCAGATTTTCTTCTTTGTGTGCGAATATTCTGAGAAAGATTTTCCCGCTTGGATTTTTGCAAAAGGTTCAAAACAAACTTATTTCACTTCATAAGAATATGAAAAATCCGAAATATCTGTTTGACAGTATGGGAAGAAATGTTTCAAGAGGAGCTTTTCCTGCCGAATGGCTTGATGAGGCAATATGGGTTGATTTTGAAAATGCAAAACTGCCTATTCCTAAAGAATATGATAAGTACCTGAAGTATCTTTACGGGGACTATATGGAAATGATTCCTGTAAGCGAAAGACATGTAAGTCACGATATCAAGCAAATTGATCTCGGAGAATATGCAGGATATGTCTGCAAAGACAGTTTTGCAAAGCTTGAAAAATAATTCTAAATTGCATTATTAAGTGGGATATTATTAAAAATTTCAGCTTATAGTAATTGTAAGCAATATTAAGACAGTACCCATTTTTATTGACAAATTCAATCCCCGAAAAGTTTTTTATCGAACTTTTCGGGGATACTTATATCTTATGGTTCTGTTAACAATTCAGCATAGGGTAGGGGATAATATCATTTGGATTAGCATTGTGTTCGGCAATAAATTTTTCCATCCATATCATATCGTACCACTTATCAAATTTGTATGCACATTTATGAAAAAATACCGACAAAGTTTTATAACCGAGTTTTTTGTGAAAGCAAACACTGTCGTTATGCAGATGTTTATCCTCATGTTCAGTGTACGCAATACAGGCATTTGCATTTGTCACACCCTGTTTTGCGAGAATTTCTTCGAGCTTTTCGTAGAGTTTTCTGCCGATTCCGTTTCCGTGATTCTCAAGGCGGATATAAATACTTGTTTCAACTGACCAATCATACGCTTTTCTGCCTTTGAAAACTCCGGCATACGCATAGCCGACAATTTTTCCGTTTAGTTCGGCTACAATATAAGGGTACTTTTTGAGTGTAGTTTTTATGCGATTTGCAAATTCTTCAACGGTTGGAACATTGTATTCAAATGTTATTGCCGTGTTTTCAATATATGGTTTGTATATGGCGAGCAATTCTTCGGCATCGTTTATTTGTGCCGTTCTGATATGCAATTTATCGTTCACGATTATGACCTCTTTAATACTTTATGACATCACAATAATACACTAAAGTTTAGTTATAATCAATATTTTAGGCATTTTGAAGTATATAAAAAAGAAAAAAGTCGGCACTCAAAAAAGTTGCCGACTGATAAACACCCCAACATTTTTATTATAACACAATGTGAATTTTACTTCAATAGATTTTCTAAAAATAAAATTATAAATATTTTTAATAAAAGTGTTGACAATGTGGACAACTAACTGTATAATATAGACAAAGAAAAGAACTTAAGGAGGTTTTAAAAATGAAAGCAAGAAAACCTTACTTCAAACAAATCAGAGATTATATGCGGAGCTTACCACCTAACTCTACAGCCCGTGTATTCTAAGAGATGATCTTCTAATTCTTACTTGTTTTGTCGGAACAGCTGATTATTTTGATGTTATAAAAACATATTTATTAATTTTTAATCGCAAGAGCATTCCGAATTCGTCTTTAGCAATCTACATCTTATGATTGAAATTCGTCCAATTAAGCATTAAAGGTTATCGAATTTAATACTCGGGAGAACGGAATTTTAATTATAACTTAATATATATTGAATTCTAAAAATTGGTGGTTAGTCCAATGAAAGCTTAATCGTTATTTAAGCAAAATAAGTCCGAAACGGAGATAAGTCCAATGGAAATTAATACTAAAACCAATGGATGAACAGCTTATACAACGGCACACAGAGTAGTCTGAATTTAAAGAATGTAAGAGGCTGAATTTAATAAGCAGTTCAAACGGAATGTAAATTTGAAACTTATAATACAGAGTGAAACCGTAAATTTCAATCTGATTTCTAAAATTCAAGGTAAACTAAAGTGTCAGGAGATAATTCCGATGAGATAAGAACTTAAATTAAATCTCGCTTATGCGACAAGATTGGAGATATTCCGATGTATGCTTGAGATTTTAAACCGATACAAAGTCAAAAATAAAATCCATTAACTGGAATTGACGGTATACGGTTACTGATATTGATTTGACGAAAAGGTAATATAAGTCGTAAATAAAGCATTGATTAGCAGTAAAGAAAATGTCGGGATGACATAGGAATCTGCAAACAACAGGAGATTATTCCAATGAGAATTTAGGTCTTATAGTTTGATTGTAGTGTACATACTCAGATGTATAAACACAGTTAGTCGAAGCTAAAGTAAAAGGAGTTAATTCCGATGAGATAAGAACTTAAATTAATTCTCGCTTATGCGACAGGATTGGAGATATTCCGATGTATGCTTGAGATTTTAAACCGATACAAGGTCAAAAATAAAATCCATTAACGGGAATTGACGGTATACGGTTACTGATATTGATTTGACGAAAAGTTAATATAAGTCGTAAATAAAGCATTGATTAGCAGTAAAGAAAATGTCGGGATGACATAGAAATCTGCAAACAACAGGAGATTATTCAATGAGAATTTAGGTCTTATAGTTTGATTGTAGTATATATACTCAGATGTATAAACACAGTTAGTCGAAGCTAAAGTAAAAAGGAGTTAATTCCGATGACTATATAGGCTGACAGTCCAAAGTTCCAAAGACTTAGTTTAAGGACAGGTACAATTGATTCAGAGGAAAAGTTGATAAGCTTTTAAGCAATCTTTGTACTGATTGATATTATGAATTTTAACGGTCAAAAGACTTTTATATTCAAATTTAAGAACGGAGATAAGTCCAATGTAATACAAAGTTATTATTGTCAAGGGCATAATATCCGATATTGGAGATGAGTCCAAAGGGCATATTATTTAATTTAAAATAACAACATACCCCTTTAAAAATTGCTATTTATAAATCAACCGATTACGGAGGTGACTGCAACAGCAGTCACCTCTGCTTTGCGTGTTATACAATGTATTATCACGAGAAATAGGGGAGTTGCATTTTTGATAAAATACACATAAAAACAGGGGACAGAAAAATCTGTCCCCTTAACTTTAGGTGCAACTATTATATGTCGATTCCAATTACTCAACGCCGAGAATCTCTTTGCTTGCAACAACAAGCTTTTCACAGATTTTTTGCAGCATTATCTTTATCCTTACCGACTGAAGTAATATAGAGCTTAATCTTTGGCTCAGTTCCGCTTGGACGGATAATAACAGCGTTGTCATCCGCAAGGTGAAGAGCAATAACATTTGACTTAGGAAGGTCAATGTCGGTAACGTTGCCTGTTGCAACATCTGTTTCTTTCCTGAGAAAATAGTCGGAAACCTTAACAACATCGTAGCCTGCAATGCTCTTTGGTGTGTTATCTCTTACAGCTGTCATAATATCAGACATCTTTTGCATACCGGCGGCACCGTCAAACTCGAATGAGTATGTCTGATTGAGGTAGTAACCAAATTCTTCGTAAAGACCGTCTATAACCTCAGCAAGTGACTTGCCCTGTTTCTTATAGTAAGCTGCCATTTCACAAACGAGCATTGACGCAACAACAGCATCCTTATCTCTTACATATGTGCCTGAAAGATAGCCGTAGCTTTCCTCAAAGCCAAAGAGATATCTGTTTTCTTCATGCTTTTTCTCGAGATTGAGAATAACTTCACCGATATACTTAAAAGCCTGTAAGAACATTCTTGAGTTCACAGCCGTATTTTTCGCAAAGCTTGTTGATGAGTTTTGTAGTAACTATAGTTTTTACTACAACAGGCTTTTCAGGAAGCTTACCGCTTGCCTTTTTACAAGAGAGAATGTAATTGGTGAGCATTACACCGTCCGCGTTACCTGAAATGAGTCTGTAACTGCCGTCATAATCCTTAACGGCAATACCTACACGGTCAGCGTCAGGATCGGTTGCAAGGAGAAGGTCAGGCTGTTCTTTTTCACAAAGCTCAAGACCTTTTGCAAGAGCCTCTTTGATCTCAGGGTTCGGATAAGGACATGTTGTAAAGTTGCCGTCAGGAAGTTCCTGCTCGGGGACAACAACTACATCATTAACACCAATCTTGCCGAGAACCTTTCTTACAAGCTTATTGCCTGTACCGTTAAGCGGTGTATAAACAACTTTAAGGTCTGCACCATTGCAAACGCCGGGGTTAACCTGCTGTTCCATAACTTTTTCAAGATATGTGTCATAAACGCTCTCGTCAACATATTCAATCATGCCGCTCTTAACTGCCTCGTCAAAATCGGCAATTTTAACATCCTTGAACATATCAAGCTTTGAAATCTCGTCATATACAGTGTTTGCGGCAACATCAGTCATCTGGCAACCGTCCTCACCGTATGCCTTATAGCCGTTGTATGCTGCAGGGTTGTGGCTGGCTGTAACCATAATACCTGCCTGACATTTAAAGTAACGAACGAGGTAAGAGAGAACTGGAGTAGGCTGAAGTTCTGATGTGATGTAAACCTTAATGCCGTTTGCCGCAAGAACTCTTGCCGCCTCATTCATAAATAAATCTGCTTTAATTCTGCTGTCGTGAGAGATTGCAACAGAACCATTGCCGTACTTTTTAAGCACATAGTTAGCAAGTCCCTGTGTAGCCTGACGAACAACATAAATATTCATTCTGTTAGTACCTGCACCGATAATGCCTCTGAGGCCTGCGGTACCGAATTTTAAAGCTGTGTAGAAACGATCATAAATTTCATCTTCGTTGTTTTTTATACTTTCAAGCTCTGCCTTAAGGTCTTTGTCCTCAACTGCGTTTTCAAGCCATTCGTTATAAGTCTGCTTAATATCCATGATTATGCCCCCAACTTAAAATTTTCACAAAAATGCGACCAAATTCTGTGACAAGCCCTTCTTGCCTATCATAATTCACTATACCATAATTCACAAAAAAAAACAAGTTTTTTATTTGTACATTTTCAAGAATATGTGCTGAAAAACAAAAAAATATCACGCAGAAATCATAATTTTTATCCCTGCGTGATATTTATGTCTGAAATCTGTAAAATATTATTTATTTTACAAGTTTATACGAAACTTCGTTTTCGCTCAAAGAGTAACCGTTCTGCTGTGCCTCATGAAGAATCTGCTGAAGATTATCCCACTCTGAGTCCTTCGGAATGTAGATATATTTCGGAATTTTTTTGCTGTTTACCGAATAATATGAGCGAAGTCTTGCAAGACTGTTCTGATTTTCACCCGTAACATATGCTGAAAGTGTTCCGTAAGGAAAATCCTCCGCCGCAAGATAAGTCCATGTTTTTTGCGTAAGGAACAGTATGTTTCCTTTTTCAAGATTCTGATACTGACTGATATCGGCATAAATCTGCTCATAGGTTTGTGCGTTATTCGGTGTTGTTTTTATACCCTTTGCAGGACCGTTCTGAATTGTCTGTGTCAGCTGTTTCGGTTCACTGTCCCAGAAGCAATGTTCTGCCTTGACGGTAATCTGAAAACAAGCCTGCAGAATAATCAGAAACGCAGTCATCACGAATGCTAAATATTTACACGGAACAGCGTAGTCAAGGTTATCGGGATTTGCTTTCATTTCTTTAATCAGATTCCCGATGAATACAAAGCTTGCAATATTTGATGCGGTGCAAGCCATTGCAGTTACATAAAAATACTGATTTGAAGAGAAACACAATGCAACAGAATAAAAAATTCCGAGAACAAAGAGTGACGCAAACAGTTCTCTTTGCTTATTTTCAGAAAGAACATACGCTGTGATGCCCATGAAAATCATCGGGAACATAATCGCATTGTAGTAAACGCTTGTCATTGTCGGCATAAACATTACAAGCGCCAAAATAACGATTGCACTTGTAAGAATAAGATAAACCGAACGGTGTTGTTTTCTCTTTCTGTCAAGCAACATAACAATTGCGGTAGCACCGTATGCCATAAGTACATATTTAAAATGAGTGTGACATTCTACGATTGTTTTAAAGTAGTAGTTCATCTTTGCCATAAAGCCCATTTGCGGATGGTCGGGATCGGCAAGAAGATAGGGGAGATTTGAGAAAATCTCATTAATACTTACTCTTGAAAGTACAAATACAAGGAAAATAGCCGCAAGTATTCCTGCTCCCAAGGTAAACCACAGAAAAGTCTTAATCGAGAAAAGTTCAGAATTGAACATATTTTTATTAAGGGCAGTTTTCTTAATTACATAGTGAACTCCTACTGCAATAATATACATTACGTAAACTGCCGCAAGGTACGGACAGCAGAGAACTGCGCCTGCAAATGCAAGTCCGCTGATTATGAGCGGTAATTTTTTTGAATAATCGGCTGTTGCCATTAAAACACCCGTGAGCGCAATTAGGTCAAGTCCCATTGTATTATAACTCAATGCCATAATGTCAAATGGTGTAAAGAGGAAATAAAGCACACAACCGAATACTGAGAAATATCCGTACTTTTTAAGTCTTGAATAGATAACGCACACAATAACAGCGTGACAGATTACATAGAAAACTCTTGCCGCAAAGATTATTCCGACAGTAGATTGCGTAATCATTGTGTAGAGCCATACGAACGGCAAAAGTAGAAATCCTGAAAGCTGTGTGAGGTGCCATTCGTCACCGAGTAACGAATCACCGAGAGTTACTCGGTGTGGAATTGTAAGATAAAACGATTCGTCGTTACCGCCAAAACCGTAAAAGCATTTCCAAAGTGAAAATCCAATAGCAAAAGCCATAAGCACAGCAAAAATTATGTGCTGCCACTTTCCTTTGTCAGGCTTTGAACGCAAATCCTCTATTATGTTCGCAAGCGATTTAAAACCGTCAATAAGCAGTTTTGCAACAAGATTCATAATAAATGATGCGGCGGCGGAAAGCACAAAAACTATCGGAACCGTAACAAAGTAATACGGAAGTCTGTCAGGCATTAATATTACTTTTTCGCAGAGTACGGGGTAAACAATGCTGTCAAAAATAAAAGAAATAAGATAAATTCCAAGTGCAAGGTCAGAAACTTTCCATAGTGCAATTTTAGCGGCTTTCGGGAAGTTATCGGTCTTGATTCTCTTAATCAAGAGAAAAAGCAGTACAGATAAAACAAACGGTTCAAATCCGTACCAATAAATGTATGTACCCGATTTGAATGTTGTGTCGTAGCTTCTGAAATAATTAAATGTGCTGAATATGAAAAGTGAAAAAACAAAGAGTACAAGCATTGTTCTTGTTTTCATTTTCAATCCGTATTCTCTTATGTAACAACCCACAAAGTAGTATGCAACGGGGTAGAATCCCTGCCACCAGCTTGGGACAAGTTTCTGAAACTCATCAGATGAAGTCGGATTAGTCCACCAATCAAGTGAACCAAAATTGAAAATATTAAATAACGAGGGGATGATTGTCAGAAAAACAGCTGTTACAAGGGAGTACTTGCTTTTGCTTTTTGTTTTTAAGTTTTCCGTAAGCAAGATTAAGGAACGGTGCAAGCAGAAACAACCCTATGTACATTTCAATGTACCAGGAGTAGTTGGAACCGGTAAAATCAAGCGTTCCGAGTATGAAAGATTTTAGGTCAAAAACATCACCTTGTGCAATGTTTTTGTAAATCATACACGCAAGTGTAGAGATTACAAAAACAACAAGTGTTTTCGTAATTCCCGAATAGTACTTTTTACTCAGTTCTTTTTTACTCATCAAATAACCTGTCAGCAACATGAACAAGGGAACACAAACGGAAAACAGGGTTCTCATTACAACAGCAGCATACATCGGCTTACCTTCGATTGTCTGGTTGTAAAAATCCGTTGTGCAGGAAAAAATGAACCGATAAAACGGTAAAGACTGCGATTATTCGCAAAATGTCCAGCGAGGAATCCCTCTTTTTCAGCTTTTCATAATCCATAATTTTTACCTTTCAAGCTTGAAATTTGCAAATCATTGCACATATAGTAATAATAGCATAATTTAGGCATCATTACAATAAATTGCAAACGAAAATATTGATTTTTAATGAAAAAGTTTGTAATGTTGTAACATTGATTTTATGACAAAAAAACAAGTGACAGTTTCGGCTGTCACTTGAAAACTTTATTAAATTATGCCTGTTTTTCTGTTTGTTGTTTAGGCTTTCTGAATGAATCAAGAAAAGCTTTTGCGGTATCCATACCGTCAACCGTAAGCAGAATAAACAGAGGCGTCATATCAAATAGGTATCTTGACCTTGTTTCCCATAACAGGAAGAAAAGGAATGCCGCAAACACAACTCCTTTGATTAACAGCATCTCATCAACTTTAGGTTTGATAAGAGTTTTTACTGCCGAAATACAAATCATCAATAAAATGAACAGTTGTAAAGCCGAACTGTAATTTTGGAAGGCCTTGTTGTACTTTCCGTCAATATGCAGAAAATCCATAAGAATATTATCATTCTTTGGCTTTCTGTTATGGTACGAAATGTAATATGTACCGTCCTGCCATGTCCAAACAGCTTTTTCAATCATATGTTCATACAAACCGCTAAATTTGTAATCTTTTATTCTTTCTTTAATAACCTTAATGTTAGCATCCTGTTTTTCTTTTTTCGAGGGAAATGAACGAGTGTAATAGTCATCATGCTCATCGTATTTTCCAAGACCTTTAAGCCCCATCATAAGCCAGTGAGTAACAGGATATTCATATTTTTCATACTGCTGTTTCGTGATCGGATTGACAGCGTCAACGGCTGTATTGTATGCGAATCCAATCACACCAAACCCTGCCGTAAACACCAGAATAAGGCAGATTGCTTTTTTTAATCTAAATTTCAAGAACAACAATAAAAGTCCGACTGCGAACAGTATGATAAGACTGCCCTTAACCTTATATCCGAGGAAAATCAATGCACCTGCAGCACAAAGCTTTGCGTACATACTCTTTCTGTTGTCGACCTGTAATGCGGAAACAATGAGATAAACAGCTCCGATAAGAAACGGCATCGACATTGAATCACTGTAATAGTACGGCAGATAGGTGAGATAAGGTAAAAACAATGCACAAAAAGCAAGTACAAAAAGAGCCTTTTTGTTGCCGAAAAGTCTTTTTGCTGTAAATGCCGTCAGCATTATTGAAATATTAATCGCAAAAATGTTTACAACAACAGGTGCAAAATCAACATAATGACCGAATATAAGGTAATTTAATCTTCCAACAAGCGACACAATCAAAAGCAATGCCATATTATTCGGATATCTTACAAGATACTGATAATCGTTTGCGTAATCCTGTTCAATGAGGTTGAAATTGCCGTGGGTTGAAAAAATACATTGCATATCTTTTGATGTTATGCAAATCGGCAACAGGTTCAAAATCGGTAAGCAACGCAAAAATAATTTCAACAATCAGAAGAATACCGCATCCGATAAAAATAACATTTTTGGTATTTTTATCATTAAATTCAAATCTCGACTTCGCTTTAATCTTCTTACAGCTTTTATCGGAGGTGTAATGAAAATACAATGCACATATTCCGACGGTCAAAACGGCAAAAATCAAAAGAATGAACATCTTTGAAAATGAATCGAACCTTCTGTCAACATTTCCGTCAAAGCCGATTATTATAATATTTACAAACAGAAAAACAAAACAAACCGTAAATACTCCGCCGAAAATTCCGGTCAGGACTTTGGTGATTCTATTACTGTTCATCGTCATCAAGAACTTTGTCAACAATAAATCTTGGTCTGCGCTTTGTTTCCATATAAATCTTTCCGATGTATTCGCCTATAACACCGATTGCAAGGAGCTGAAGTCCTCCGATTGCCCAAATTGAACATAAAAGGCTTGACCAACCGCTTACAGTCCAACCGCAGAAAAAGCTGATGAGCGAGTAGATAATCATAATAAGGCTGATACCGAACACGATTGCACCGAGCCATGTAATCATTCTAATTGGCTGAATGCTGAGAGATGTAATACCCTCCCACGCAAGTGCAAGCATTTTCTTTAACGGATATTTACTTTCACCTGCAAGTCTTTCGAACGCTCATATGTAACAATATCAGACTTAAAGCCGATCATCGGAACCATACCGCGAAGGAAGATGTTTGTTTCCTTATATAATGAAAAAGCGTTGGAGTGCTCTCTTGCTCATAAGTCTGAAATCAGCGTGGTTAAAAAATAACCTTAGCGCCCATATGATTAAGAATTTTGTAGAATCCTTCTGCTGTAAATCTCTTGAAGAATGTGTCTGTTTCTCTTTTAGAACGAACACCGTAAACAACATCGCAACCGTCCTCGTACTTTGCCACCATTTCATCAAAGGTGTTGATATCGTCCTGAAGGTCTGCGTCAATTGAAATCACAGCGTCAGCCTTATCTTTGAGAGTCATAAGACCGCAGAGAAGTGCATTCTGGTGACCTCTGTTTCTTGAAAGCTTGATGCCCTGAAAAATAGGATTTTCTGTATGGAGTTCTGAAATAATCTCCCATGTCCTGTCCTTTGAGCCGTCATCAATAAACACAATACGGCTGTCGGCAGAAATTTTGCCCTCTGCCATCATCGTGCTGTATTTGTTTAGCAGTTTTTCCGCCGAATCCCTCAGAACTTCTTCTTCGTTATAACAGGGAATAGCCAGATATAACTTAGTCATATAAATTATCCTCCCGAAAAATTGTCACTCAGGTGACTTGTCGCAAGACAGGCACAAAAAATCTGTCTCTTATCCAAGGGTAATTATAAAACAATATTATATAAAAGTCAACAAACTTACAGCCTTTGTTACAAAATATTGTTATTTTATCGAAACAGAGAGGTGAAAACAGTGTATTTATGAACAAATTCACATATTTTTGTAACAAAACGGTAAAAAGGATTAAATGCTTTTGTAATAAAATCTTTTATTTTTTTAAAATTGCGAAAATCCACTTGTAAACAAAAAACAATTGTATTATAATGGTAGAAGTTAATAACCTATGGAGGTAGATTATAATGTCACAGACACAGAAATCAATTGCAGTATTAACAAGCGGTGGCGATGCTCCCGGTATGAATGCGGCTGTCAGAGCTGTAGTTCGTGCCGGTATAAATAAAGGAATGAAGGTTTACGGTGTTTACCGTGGATATAACGGTTTGCTCAACGGTGATGTTGAGGAAATGAACCTCAGAAGTGTATCTGATATCATCGGTAACGGCGGTACAATGCTTTACACAGCAAGAAGCGAAGAGTACGCTACTCCTGCCGGTATTCAGAGAGCTGCCGATTTTTGCAGAAGCATCGGTGTAAGCGGTGTTGTTGTAATCGGCGGTGACGGTTCATTCAGAGGTGCTCGTTGCCTTACAAACGCAGGTATTAACTGTATTGGTGTTCCCGGCACAATTGATAACGATATTGCCTGTTCGGAATACACGGTTGGTTTTGATACAGCTATGAACACAGCTATTCAGATGGTTGACCGTATCCGTGATACAGCACAGTCACACGACCGTTGTTCTGTAGTTGAGGTTATGGGCAGACGCTGCGGTGATATTGCTCTCCAGACAGGTATCGCAACAGGTGCTACAGCTATCCTTGTTCCTGAGGTTCAGTACAATATCGAAAGAGATGTAATCGCAAGAATCATCAACACTCAGAAAACAGGTAAAAAACACTTTATCGTTGTTGTTGCCGAGGGTGTCGGCGGTGTAAGAGATCTTGCAAAGTATGTAGAACAGCGTCTTGGTATCGAGGCAAGAGCTACAGTCCTCGGTCATGTACAGCGTGGCGGTTCTCCGACACTTCGTGACAGAGTGGTTGCAAGCCAGATGGGCTTTAAGGCTGTTGAACTCCTTGAGCAGAATATCGGTAACAGAGTTGTTGCAATGCAGGGCGGCAAGATTATTGATCTTGATATCAACGAAGCACTTGATATGCCTCGTGTGTTTGATGAAGAGCTTTACAAGATTGCTATGACAATTTCTATCTGATTTAAATATAACTCGATTATTTCAGGGCGGACATTGTTCGCCCTTTATTTTCTTTTAGGGTTACGCTACACAGAATTTTCTTGAAAGGAATAATTCATAATGCTTGAACAATCTCAAAAGCTGACTGACGGCTTAATTATATATTCCGTTCTTGTTTCAGACCATGAAAAACTTGATTTTAAGAATGATGCACTTGCGGGTGTCCGTGCGAACTATTTCAATTCAGGCTGCAAAGAGCAAAAAGAAATTACCGAAATCGAACTTCACGGTATGGATTACAAGATGTCTTGTCTGCTGACGAAGAATGAACCGCTTTCGTGGAAGGTAACAAGGGATAATCTTCCTTATCAGTCCGTAAAAAGGGCAACAGGCGGAGTTTATTCTGTTATAACTTACAATGACAGGGGAATTGTATTCAAAAGACAATTTTTTGACCGTAATCATACATGGTTACGCACGGAATATTTTAACAGAAGCATTGCCGATAAGCTTATCACGAGAATATATCCACGCAAAGTCAGCGGAATTATAACTCTTGTCACCGAAGATATTGACGATAACGGGATTGTTTCCGTAAAAACTCTTTTCCCGTCTGATAAGCAGTCAAACGAAAATTCAAGGGTTTTGATATATTCAAATGTGGGTATGCTCTGGTATGATGCAAGTTTTTTACCGTCAGATATGCCGTTTACGGAGAAAAAATCCTACGGCAACAGCGGATTTGTGTTTAACGGTGATTTGTTCAAAAATGATTTTGTTCCCGAAAATGCTTATAATCTTGAAGATTGCGCTTATCTTACGGATGAAGATATTCCAAATGTTTCCGACACGGCTGAACCCGTGAGTAAGAAAGATTATTCGGCATACGATATTATCGAGAAAAATTCTTGTTGAGGCTCACAAAACAAATAAGGATTTGTTCGGTGAAATTATAAATCATACTGCCGAAGAAGATTTTGAACCAGCGGAAGTTAAAATTGTAACAGGCGAGAAAGACGAACAGCTTTCGGATGATGAGGTTGAAGAAAATTCTCAAATTTCAGAACATGAAATTGCAGATGATACAGACGCTGTCGCAGAAACAGCAGTTGAACAGACAGAAGATTCCGAAAGTGTTGTAACTGTTGACAGCTCCGGTGAAGCTTCCGAAGATGAAGAAACTGATTTTGAAAATGTTGAAGCAAATATCGGCACACATTGCCAAATAGATGATGTGCCGACAGAAGAATCCGATGAAGAAAATCCTGAAATTGTAAACGAAGAAGAACCCCATTGTGATGTGGTGATTCTTACTAAATCGGGAAGATATACCTACTTCGGTAATCTTGATGAAAATAATTGCAGAACAGGCAGAGGCAGAACGGTTTCTCCCTGACGGTATGACCTCATATGACGGTGAATACCTTGATGACAGGCGCAACGGATTCGGTGTTTGCTATTATAACAACGGCAGTATAAATTATGTTGGAAACTGGACCGATAATTCACGCAACGGCGGCGGTGTCGGTTACAGGCTGAGTGACGGTACAATGCATGCGGGTAAGTGGGATAATAATACTCCTGACGGCTATGGTGCAAGATTTGACAGAAACGGAAATCTTATTGATGTGAGCAATTATGAAAACGGTGTTCGCACAGGTAAGAGCGTTTCTTTTGATGAAAACGGCAATATAGTGGTTTCTGTTTATGAGAACGGAGAGAAGATTTCTGAATTTCTTGTTGATGCAGAGGTGTAGATATGAATATCACTGAAGAAAAGTTGCTTGAATATCTTTCAAAGGCTCTTGTGTGTGTAGCTGTAATTGTTATCGGATATATAATTACCAGGTTGATTATAGGGATTCTCCGAAAAATCCTTAATAAATCACGAATGGACGGTACAGCCGAAGGCTTTTGTATTGTCCGTTCTCAAGGTGATTTTCTATTTCATTGTTGCAGTAACTGCACTCGGGACAATCGGTGTGAATGTTGCGTCGCTTATTACGGCACTCGGTGCGGCAGCCCTTACGGCAGGTCTTGCATTACAGGATTTTGCTGAAAAATGTTGTCAGCGGACTTGTAATTTTGATAAACAAACCGTTTGTGTCGGGTAATATTCTTGATTTTGAGGGAGTAAAAGGAACGGTTGAGGAAATCAATATTTTCTCAACAACCGTGCATACACTTGATAATAAGCTTGTGACAATTCCTAATTCAAGACTTACATCAAACAATGTTGTAAACTGCACAATGGTTGAGCAGAGAAGGGTTGACTGTACTTTCTCGGTAAGCTATGATGATGATATCGACAAGGTGCGTGAGATTATTCTCAACCTTATGGCAACAAATGAGATGATTTTAAAAGATCCCGAACCTACTGTAAGAGTCGGTGAACATCTTGACAGCGGAGTGCAGATTAAGGTTTTTGCATGGGCAACTCCTGATGATTACTACGAGGTTTATTTCTTCCTGCAAGAAAATGTCAAGAAAGAGTTTGATAAAAACGGTATCACGATTCCGTACCCTCATCTTGTTATTGCCAAAGATTAAAATTATTAAATTCCAAATTAAATATTACGAAAAATTCCGTAAATAATAATGGTGCTGTTGATTCAGTACCATTTTATTTTTATAAGGATTGATTAGTTTGAAAAAATTTTTAGGTCTGTTTGCCGTAGCTTTAATTTCAGTATGTTTTATCACAGGTTGCGGCAATGATAAAAACGACAGTATGACTGACACAACAAGTCAGACTTCACAAACATCAAATACGCAGGAAACTTCAAAAAGTATGACTGAAAACGGAGAAGTTTCAGATTCGGACGGTTTCATCGGTAACGAAGAAAATGAAACAGGAAATTCGGGTTCGGATATGATGGATGATATTGAAGACGGAATTGACGATATTATGGGTGACGGAGATAATAATGATTCTGATACTGTCACCAATCCCTCAGATACTGTTTTATAAAAACGAGAGCAGCAGGACAAAATTGCCTGTTGCTCTCGTTTTTTAATACGAAATATGTTATTGGTTCGGGTTCAGACAAAAATCATACTGCTTTGTCAAGGTCAATTTTTAATTGGCGAATAATTTTCTTTTCAAGCCTTGATATGTAGGACTGCGAAATTCCAAGCTTGTCGGCAACCTGCTTTTGCGTGTGTTCCTTTCGTCCGTTAAGCCCGAACCTTAACTCCATAATAAGACATTCTCGGTCACGAAGCTTTGAAACTGCCTGCAAAACAAGACTTTTTTCAAGCTCGCATTCAATATTTCTGTTTACCGTGTCAGGATCGCTTCCGAGAACATCGCATAAGAGCAGTTCATTGCCGTCCCAGTCCGTGTTCAGCGGTTCGTCAATCGATACCTCGTTTTTCAGTTGCGATGATTTTCGTAAAAACATCAGAATTTCGTTTTCAATACATCTTGATGCGTAGGTTGCAAGCTTAATATTCTTTTCGGGAGAAAAGGTGTTCACCGCCTTGATAAGCCCGATTGTGCCTATTGAAATCAAATCCTCCGCACTTGCATTCGGAGTTTCAAACTTTTTTGCAATATATACCACAAGTCTTAAATTGTGGACAATAAGCGGTTCTCTTGCCTTACTGTCTCCTTTTGCAATATTCTCCATAATATGCTGTTCTTCTTCTCGTGTAAGCGGTGGGGGGAGAGTTTCACTGCCGTTAATGTAGAATATTTCATTTTCAATAACGAGTGCAAATCGGATTTTCTGAATAACCTTCATTAAAAACATAACATTGCTCCTATTCTGATATTTTTACAAGTTCGTATGGTATGATTGCCTTAACATCTCCTTTCAATACATCATTACATATGCCTATATAAATGTTTTTGCAGATTTCCTTGCCGTCAATTTTAACCTTATCGGGAGGAAATCCTTTTTACAATTCCGTTTCCGCCAAGGCTTTCAAACGGAATAATCCTTGTTTTGGTTTCATCGGGAACATAATCATCAAAAATATTTTGTTCAGCAATAATGACATAATTTCCCGAAAACGGTTCAACAAGGTTGCAACCCGTATCAATCTTTGCAGGGAAAAAATAGCTTTGTTCGTTAACCTTGATTTCAACTTTGCAAACTCCCGAACCGTTGCCCCCCTTCGTCAATATTTTCGTCAATTTGAGAATATAATAACAGACAAGAGTTAAAATAATCAGGAGGACGGGCGAAATGTTAAAATACACTGTGTCGTTGTATACTTCCATACCTTTCGGTTTGAAAGCGTTGTACAGAAACATCATAATTCCGCAGAATGAAAATGAGAGAGAAAGAAACACGGATATTCGTTTGATAAAACACTTAAACGGACACTTGCCGAATGCACATAATACAATTCCGGCGGCACATAAAACATCGATAGGTATATTCAAAAAGAAAGGCAGGGGAGGGAAAAGTGCAATAAGACTTTGCACTCCCCCCAGAAGCGACGCAAGCAACATTTTTTTAAACGAAGTGTTGATACAAAGAGCCTTTTTGGCGCATAAAATAAGTATAAAGTCAATGAAAACATTTACGGTAATCAGTACATCTATGTAAACAGATTTCATTTTATTCCCCCTGCGGAATGCTGTTCTAATAACATTTCCATTAAATTTATTACCTTTGCTTATTATCTCACAAGCGAAAAATAATAATTGTCAAAATATGGTCAGGAGGTAAATTATTGATTGCAGGATTAATTATCGGATTGTTTATAGGCGGATTTGTCGGCGTAAGTGTAATGTGCCTTTTATATTACACAAGGGACTGACAAAAGAAAAGCGTGCAGTTTAATTCAGACTGCACGCTTATTGCATATTTTGCTGTATTTTGATTATGATTTAAGGTTTCTTGTGCCGAGGAAAAGGACTGCCAGCATTCCCGAACCTACATGAGTACCGATTACAGGACCGATATCCGTCATGACAACTTCCTTGCACTTACCCTTGATTGCCTTTTTAAGTTCTTCGGCGCCTTCCGGATTATCCGCATGGGCAACCATAACAACGCTGTCTTTGAGATTTTCGGCGTCTCTTTCAAGGTGTTTTACGAGAGCCGGAACAACATTGCTCTTACCTCTGATTTTTGCAACATTGATAAGATGACCTTCATCGTCAACACTGAGGAGCGGTTTAATTTGCAAAGCTTTGCCGAATGTTGCGGAAACAGCGGAAATTCTACCGCCTTTCTTGAGTTGATCAAGGTCTTCAACAACAAACCAATGACATACTTTTATACGGGTGTCTTCAATGTATTCTTTTAGTTCGTCAATTGTAGCGCCTTCGCTGTATTTTTTGCCTGCAAGGTAGATGAGAAGTCCAAGTCCTGCCGAATCGCAAAGAGAATCAATTGCAATAATCTTTCTGTCCGGATAAACTTCCTTTAAATCCTTAACAGCCATCATACAGGTGTTGTATGTTCCGCTCAAGCCTGTTGAAATGCCTGTGTAAATGATATCTTTGCCGGCTTTAAGATAGTTTTCAAAGCTCTTGTAAAAGCTGTCATAGTTAATCTGTGTTGTCTTTGAATCAATACCATCTTTAAGCTTACTGTAGAATTCCGAGAGGCTCATCATTCTGCAATCCGGATAATGAAGATAGGACTTGTCCTCCATATGAAATTCCATCGGAAGAACTTCAACGCCGATTTCGTTAACAAGCTCCTGTGTAAGGTCGCAGGAGGCATCTGTCATAAATACATAATTCATAATTATCGCTCCTTTTTTGCGAAAATATTGTGATTCAATTCTAACAAATTATGATATAAATGTCAATGAATATAATGACCGTTCCTTTTCATATATATGTATATCAAAAACAGATTTCGGAGTGGTTATATGAATTGCAGATTTACCGATTTAAGACATAAGGAAGTCATAAGCGCCTGTGACGGAACAAGAATAGGATTTATCGACGATGTTATTGTGGATACCAAATGCGCAACTGTTGTGTCAATTGTTATTTTCGGCAGACCGGGATTTTTTAGTCTGGTGGGAAAATGTCAGGACTACATAATTCCGTGGGAGAAAATTGACCTCATAGGAGAGGATACGGTAATCATCAGCTGCCAGACTCCAAAGCCAGTAAAAAAGCCGAAAAAAACCCGTTTTGGGGCTAAATTTTGAATTTTTTCAAATTTTCGCATTAAGGCAAAATAACCTAAGAAATATTTGCTAAATTATGCATAATGCACAAATCATTATTTTTTTAAGAAATTAAAACCACATAAGTAACATTTCGGTTACAATTGTTACAATTTATCTTCCCCTGTCAAACTTGCAATTTTCAAAAGTTTGTGCTTTAATACAATTGCAATTGTGTGTTTGATAAAATTTTACGACTAAAGGACTTGGCACATTTTTTAACAGATAACTACATCTTGTATATACGATTGCTTTTGATGGCAGTTATAGTAGTTACCTTAATGTGCAAAAATCACAGGGAGGATAAATTTTTGAGAGCGACAAACTATAAACACTACGGATGTGACAACAATTCGGAGAGTTCAAAGAGAACTCGCAAACCCGAAAAGGAGTCAAAACGCAAAGGCTTTAAGGCATTATCCTATGCTATTGCGGTATCTCTGGCGGCAGCTGCTCTTGTTGTTCCGACAACAACTCTTGCACCGGATGTAGATGCTTTTGAAGACAGCCGTGCTGCTTCGCTTGCAGTCGGTAACATCAATGATTTTTCACTCGTTATTACAGATAACTGCGTTGAAGAAACTACTGCCCCCGTAACCCAAGAGATTGCAACATCCGCAGCGACTACACAGAAAACAACTGAAAAGGAAACTAAATCTGCAAAAACTGCGAAGAAGAAAGCCGAAAGTTCACAGGCTTCCAAAAAAGCTGAAAGTTTAAAGTCAGAGCCTTCAGAGTCAGAAACTTCACAGAGCTATACAAGCTATGTTGACAGTTCATCGGATAACAGCAGTTCCGCATCTAATTCATCGGATTACGGCTATACAGACAGTAATCAGAGTGGCTACCTTGTAAGTATCGCCAATCCGGATCCGTCCTACAATCCTTCTCCTGTTTCTCTTTCAAGTTATGACAGAGAGAAACTCGAAAGACTTGTAATGGGCGAAGGTGGTTCAATGGGTTACACAGGCTGTGCCCTTATTGCACAGTCAATCCGTGACGCAATGAACCGTTCAAACACAACATCAATTGACAGAATTATTTCGGAATATCAGTATTACGGTTCGACTGATTATGCACCGAATCAAGATGTAAAAGATGCTGTTTCCTTTATCTTTTGATCAGAACGGCTCGGCAGTTCAGCACAGAGTTCTTTGCTTCTATGTCGGTTCAAGCAGCTGGCATGAATCACAGAATTACATCACAAGCATCGGTAATGTAAGATTCTTTGATTTGTGGTATTGATCGGAGTTTCCGAAAACAATTTAATATTTAAGAAAATATCAGGTGTTTTTGAAAAAACTTTTTCGAAAACACTTGATTTTTTTTACTTTTATGGTATAATATACAGGCAATTCGCACGCTGATGCTTGTCAACAGGGTGGCAGATTCATAGAATTTGCTTATTGCGTTGATAAAAACAAAGGCACAGCGGAGGTTTTAACCTAAGGAGGATTTTTATTATGGCAGTAGTTTCAATGAAACAGCTTCTTGAAGCAGGTGTTCACTTTGGTCACCAGACAAGAAGATGGAACCCTAAGATGGCTGAGTACATTTTTACTGAGCGTAACGGTATCTACATTATCGACCTTCAGAAGAGTGTAAAGAAGCTTGAAGAAGCTTACAACTTTGTTCGTGAGCTTTCAGCAGAAGGCAAGAGCGTTCTCTTTGTAGGTACAAAGAAGCAGGCTCAGGATTCTGTTAAGGAAGAGGCAGAGCGTGCAGGCGCTTACTATGTAAATGCAAGATGGCTCGGCGGTATGCTCACAAACTTTGCAACAATCAGAAGAAGAATTGCTCGTTTAAAGCAGCTCCGTGCTATGCAGGAAGACGGCACATTTGATCTTCTTCCTAAGAAGGAAGTTATTAAGCTCAACCTCGAAATTGAGAAGCTTGAGAAGTTCATGGGCGGTATCAAGGATATGACAGAGATGCCGGGCGCACTTTTCATTGTTGATCCAAGAAAAGAAAGAATTGCCGTTTCAGAGGCAAAGAAGCTCAATATTCCGATCGTTGCTATCGTAGATACAAACTGCGATCCTGATGAGATTGACTATGTAATCCCGGGTAACGATGACGCTATTCGTGCAGTAAAGCTTATTGCAGGTGCAATGGCTAACGCTGTTATCGAAGGCAGAGAGGGCCGCATGGGCGCTGCAGCTGTTGAGGAAGAGACAGCTGAATAATCATTTGTGATTATAACCCCGTTTTATATAAATTTATTTGAAAGGATGTTTTCAAAATGGCAGCATTTACAGCTCAGGATGTAAAGACATTAAGAGAAAAAACAGGCTGCGGCATGATGGATTGCAAAAAGGCACTCACAAATGCCGACGGTGATATGGATAAAGCAGTTGACTTTTTAAGAGAACAGGGACTTGCTAAGCAGGCTAAGAAGGCAGGCAGAATAGCAGCAGAAGGCGTTGCATACGCTTGCACAAACGATGACCTCTCAGTAGGTGTTGTTGTAGAAGTTAACGCTGAAACAGACTTTGTTGCTAAGAACGATTCATTTATGGATTTTGTTAAGGCTTGTGCTAACACAATTATCGAGCAGAACCCTGCTGATGTTGAGGCTCTCCTCACACTCAAGGCAACAGGTTCAGAGCAGACAATCGCTGAAATGCTTCAGGAAAAGGTTCTCACAATTGGCGAGAATATCCAGATTCGTCGTTTTGAGCGTATGGAAGGTGCTTGTGTTGCTTATGTACACGCAGGCGGTAAGATTGGCGTTCTCGTTAACTTTGATACAGACCTCGCTGCAAAGCCGGAGTTTGTTGCATACGGCAAGGATGTTGCAATGCAGATTGCAGCTCTTAACACTCCTTACCTCAATGAGAGTGAAGTTCCTGCAGAAATCATCGAGCATGAGAAAGAAGTTATGCGTCAGCAGGTAATCAATGAAGGTAAGCCGGAGCAGATTGCTGACAAGATTGTTATGGGTAAGATTGGTAAGTTCTACAAGGAGAACTGCCTTCTTGACCAGGAGTTCGTTAAGGACAATAAGATCAATATCAAGCAGTACACTCAGAATACTGCTAAGGAGCTTGGCGGTTCTATCGAAATCAAGAAATTCGTTCGCTTTGAAAAGGGCGAGGGCATTGAAAAGCGTCAGGATGACTTTGCTGCAGAAGTTGCAAGCATGGTTAAATAATTATTTTGGCGTACAAAGCATAATAATCGGAGCAGAGAATGACTTCTCTGCTCTCGGTTTGCAGAAAACTCGAAATTCAGTTTGACCGAATTTCGAGTTTTAATTTTTGGGAATTTTTAAATATCGCAAATTGCAATAGCAAGTTGAAAAAATAAATTTTATTTTTTCGAAATTAACGCTTGACAAACAAATGTATATGTAATATAATAGTCAGGTAAAATAAAGCAAAGCAGAGATGCTTTCACCTGTGGGTGCCGTCTGCATGGGTCAATACCGAAGTTTTCTAGTATTGTTATGCGGACGGAGTGTTTCTGTCCGCATTTATTGTTTTTATGAGACTTTGGAGGTGTTTACCCATCAGCAAGAAAGAAATTCAGATTAACGAAGAAATCCGTGACAAAGAGTTGAGAGTTATCGGCTCTGATGGTCAGCAGCTTGGCATTATGTCAGCTAAAGAAGCACTTGATTTGGCAGAACAGAAGAACCTTGACTTGGTTAAAATTGCTCCGCAGAGCAATCCTCCTGTATGCAAAATTATGGATTACGGAAAATACCGTTTTGAACAGGCTAAAAGGGAAAAGGAAGCAAGAAAAAATCAGAGAGTTGTTGATATCAAGGAAGTAAGGCTTTCTCTTAATATCGATACACACGATTTTAATACAAAGCTTAATAATGCTCTGAAGTTTATCAAACACGGCGATAAGGTTAAGGTTTCAATTCGTTTCAGAGGTCGTGAAATGGGACACCCTGAAATCGGTCTTGAAACAATGAAACGATTTGCTGATGCTTGCAGTGAAACAGCTGTTGTCGAAAAGCCTGCAAAAAGCTTGAAGGCAGAAATATGCTTATGTTTCTTGCACCAAAGACTAATAAGTAATTAAAGCTAAGGAGGATACTAATATGCCTAAAATTAAAACTCACAGCGGTGCCAAAAAGAGATTCAAACTTTCTAAGAACGGTAAGGTTATCCGTGCTCACGCTAACAAAAGTCACATCTTGAACAAGAAGACAACAAAGCGTAAAAGAGGTCTTCGTCAGACTGTTGCTGCAGATAAGACAAACACAGCTCAGATCAAGCGTCTTATTCCTTACAAATAATCATTGAGGACTACTAACTAACATAAACGGAGGTAATATATAATGGCACGAGTAAAAGGTGCGATGATGACTCGCAAAAGAAGAAAAAAGACATTAAAGCTTGCTAAGGGTTACTGGGGTGCAAAATCAAGACACTTTAAAATGGCTAAACAGGCTGTTATGAAGTCCGGCAATTATGCATATATCGGTCGTAAGCAGAGAAAGAGAGATTTCCGTCGTCTTTGGATTACTCGTATTTCGGCTGCCTGCAAGGCTAACGGCACAAATTATTCAACTTTCATGAACGGCTTGAAGAAGGCTGGCGTTGCTCTTAACCGTAAGATGCTCTCTGAAATTGCAATTTCAGACCCTGCTGCTTTTACTTCGCTTGTTGAACAGGCTAAGAACGCTTAATTTAACTTACTTTGTAATTGCGTTTGGGTTATCCCAAACGCAATTGTTTTTTACAGAAAATTGGATGGTTTTTATGACTATACTTTCAAGTAAAGATAATTCTAATATAAAAAATGCCGTAAAGCTCAGAAAAAGTGCAAAATATAGGCGTGAATCAGGACGTTTCATTGCAGAAGGTGTTCGCATTTGTATGGATGCAATGCTCAGTAAGGCACATATTGACACCTTTTTCGCAAGTGAAAAGGCCAGTGAGAAATATGCGGATGACTTTTCAAATCTGCAAAAATATTCCGACAAAACATTCATTGTATCTGATAAGATATTTAATCAGATGTGTGATACAGAGTCGCCTCAAGGATTTCTGTGTGTAATAAAAGCACTTGACAAAACTGCTTGTTTTGATAAAATAAAGACTGGTGACAAATTTTTGGCACTCGATAATCTGCAGGATCCCGGCAATTTAGGTACAATTCTTAGAACGGCTGAGGCTCTGAATGTTACCGGTATCGTTCTTTCTGCCGATTGTTGCGATATTTACAGTCCTAAAGTTGTAAGAGGCAGTATGGGGGCAGTGTTCAGACTTCCGTTTGTTGTGTCGGATACAATTTCAGGTTATCTGAATGCACACAGTGAACTTGAATCTTATGCGGCGGTCGTATCGGCGTCGGCTGATAAGATTACAACGACTCCCTTTGTTTCACCTTGCATCGTTGCAGTAGGTAATGAAGGAAACGGTCTTAAAGAAGAAACAATAAGTGCCTGTAAACATAAAATTACTATTCCTATGGATGGAAGAGCCGAGTCGCTTAATGCCGCCGTTGCGGCGTCAATAATAATGTGGGAAATGATGAAATGATTTCGCGTAATGCCTGTTACTGGATTTGGATTACACTTTCGATAGGCTATAATAATCCAAAGGTAAAGAGAATATCCGAAATGTATTCCGATGTGTCTGCCTTTTATTACGGTGGTATTTCGGAGTGGCGTCTTTGCGGAATTTTTTCACAAAAAGACATTGAACGATTTTCTTCAACCGGTCTTGATGACGCTAAGAAAATCGTAGACAGATGTATTGAATGCAATTATTCGATATTATGCATTGACGATGAATTGTTTCCGAAATGTCTTTACAATATTGAATGTCCTCCTGCTCTCATATATGTAAACGGTGTTATGCCTGATATTGATAATACTTTTTCAATCGGTATTGTCGGTACTCGCAGAGCAACTAAGTATGGAATAGAAAATTCCTATCGCTTTGCATATGCACTTTCAAAATACGGAACAATTATAGTCAGCGGAGGCGCATTAGGTGTTGACGGTTGCGTCGCACAGAGGCGCACTTGCTACGGACGGAATTACAATTTGCGTCAGAGGTTGCGGACTTAATTGTTCATATCTCAGGGAAAATTCAGATATTAGAAGTACAATTCCAAAAAGAGGTGCTGTCATTACAGAGTATCCGCCTGATGAAACGCCGAGGAATTACTATTTCCCTGCCCGAAACAGAATTATAGCCGCTTTATCGGACGGATTGCTTGTTATGGAAGCGGGAAAGAAGAGCGGTTCGCTTATTACCGCAAATCTTGCCGCAGAACAGGGCAAAACAATTTTTGCTCTGCTCGGAAATAACAGTCCTCAGAATGAAGGTTCAAACGCTCTTATTAAAGAAGGTCTTGCAATACCCGTTACCGATTTTATGGACATACTCTGCGAGTTTGACAGCCTGTATGCAACCACTGATGATGAATTTGATATTGACAATATTTCTCTTGCTGATACGGGCAATTTTCCTGTTAAAGGTATAAGAAAACAAGCTCCTGCAAGAATTTATGTTAATAAACAAAATGATCAACCGCCGGCTAAAACCGCAGTGCCGTATGTATCAGAAAAATCAGAAACGGTTGTGCAAAAACCTGTTCATAAAGAAAACTTAAATTTGCCAAAAACAGCTCAGGATGTATATGAATACATCGGTAATGAGCCTGTTCATATAGATAAAATTTCAGCTGATTTGAAAATCCCTGTGTTTAAGGTGCTTACCGCACTTACGATGCTTGAAATGAAAGATCTTGTTTCGGCACTACAGGGAAGAAATTATATTTTAAAATGATATTTACCGAATATTCTTATTCGTTATCCGATATTCCGTTGCCCTTTTACACATAACAGGGCAGAAAGGCAGTGAAAACATATGTCAGATTTAGTAATTGTTGAGTCACCTGCTAAGGCAAAAACAATTAAAAAATACCTTGGTAGTGGTTACGAAGTTGTTGCTTCAATGGGTCATGTCCGTGATTTGCCTAAATCAAGATTAAGTGTTGATATAAAAAAGAACTTTGCTCCAAAGTATGAAATTATAAAAGGAAAAGAAAAACTTGTTGATGATTTAAAATCAGCCGCTGAAAAAAGCGAGCATATTTATTTAGCAACCGACCCTGACCGTGAGGGAGAGGCAATTTCTTGGCATCTTGCCTATATTCTCGGTTTACCCACAGATGAAACTAACCGTGTGGAATTCAATGAAATTACAAAATCCGGTGTTACAAACGGTATGAGCAATCCGAGATCAATTAATATTGACCTTGTAAATGCTCAGCAGGCAAGAAGAATTCTTGACAGACTTGTCGGTTATAAACTCAGTCCGTTTATTTCTCAGAAAATTAGAAGAGGTCTTTCTGCAGGTCGAGTTCAGTCTGTTGCTGTAAGAATTATTGTTGACAGAGAAGAGGAAATCAGAAAATTCAAGCCTGAGGAATACTGGTCGATTGATGCAAAGTTTATCCCAAAGGGCAGCAGAAAAAATCTTTTTCTGCATCTTTATATTCCGATGAAAACGGTAAGATTAAGATTACCAACGGTGAACAGGCTGATAAAATTGAGGCTGATCTTCAAAATGCCGAGTATGTAATTACAAAGGTTAAGAACGGTACAAGAAAGAAATCTCCTGCACCTCCGTTTATAACATCAACTCTTCAGCAGGAAGCATCGAGAAAACTCGGTTTCCAGTCGAGAAGAACAATGAAGGTTGCTCAGGAACTCTACGAAGGCGTTGATATCGAAGGTATGGGTGCAACCGGTCTTATCACTTATATGAGAACAGACTCACTCAGAATTTCAAATGTTGCAATTGAAGAGGTAACCGAATACATAAAAAATTCTTACGGTGAAAAGTTTCTTCCGCCAAAGCCAAGATTTTTTAAATCAAGAAGTAATGCACAGGACGGTCATGAAGCTATAAGACCGTCAATGCCCTCTCTTACTCCCGACAGCGTAAAGGCAAGCCTTACATCGGATCAGTATAAGCTATATAAGCTCATTTGGAACAGATTTACTGCATCACAAATGGCTGATTGTATCCAGAAAACAACACAGGCTGATATTGTTGCCAACGGTTATACGTTTAAGGCGTCGGGATACAGAGTTGATTTTGAAGGCTTTACAACACTCTATGTGGAAAGCAAGGATGTTGAAGAAGAAAAAAAGACTACACAGCTTCCGCCACTTGAAAAAGATATGATTGTGAGATGTAAAGAGTTAAAGAAAAATCAGCACTTTACACAGCCGCCTGCAAGATATACGGAGGCGTCACTCATCAAAGCACTTGAAGAATACGGCATTGGCAGACCGTCAACTTATGCCGCAACTATTACAACAATTACAAGTCATGAATATGTTAAGCGTGAGGGCAAAAGCCTTGTTCCTACGGAACTCGGTGAGGTTACAACCAATCTTATGAAAGAGCGTTTTCCAAAGATCGTAAATGTAAAGTTTACAAATCAGATGGAGGAAGACCTTTGATAAGGTTGAAAAAGGAACAGAAGAGTGGCATGCTTTGCTTGACAATTTCTACGGAGATTTTGATAAAACTCTCAAAAAAGCAAAAGCAGATATGGAAGGTGTAAAGCTTCACTTAAAAGAAGACGAAACTGATATTATCTGTGACAAGTGCGGTCGTCAGATGGTTGTTAAAGTCGGCAGATACGGTAAATTTATTGCCTGCCCCGGATACCCTGAATGTAAAAACATCATTAAGTATGTAGAAAAAACGGGTGTTAAGTGTCCTAAGTGCGGCGGCGATGTCATTATCAAGCGTACAAAGACAAAAAGAATTTTTTACGGCTGCTCCAACTATCCCGAGTGTGATTTTGTAAGTTGGAATGAGCCAACAAACGAGAAGTGCCCGCAGTGCGGAGGAATTCTCTTCAAGAAAAAAGGCAAAAAGCCGACATTATTCTGTGCAACAGAGGGATGCGGTTATACTAAAACAGCAGATACGGATGATAAATAAATGCATATTAATGTAATCGGTGCAGGACTTGCAGGTTGTGAGGCGGCAATGCAGATTGCCTCTCGCGGAATAAAAGTGCATCTTTATGAAATGAAACCGAATAAAAAAACGCCTGCTCATCATACTGAGAAATACGCTGAACTTGTTTGTTCAAATTCTCTTAAAGCTATGCGTGTTGAAAGCGCCGCAGGGCTTTTGAAAGAAGAAATGCGCAGACTCGATTCTTTCCTTATGAAGTGTGCAGATGCCTGCAAAGTTCCTGCAGGCGGAGCACTTGCCGTTGACAGAGATATTTTTTCTTCTCTTGCAACTGAAGGCATAAAGAGCTGTGAGCTTATTGAGGTTTACGAAGAAGAAGTTTGTGAAATTCCGAAAGATGAAATCACGGTTGTGGCAAGCGGACCGCTTACTTCTGAACCGCTTGCCGAATATATAAGGGGAATGTTCGGTTCCTCACTTTCGTTTTTTGATGCCGCCGCTCCTATTGTTACCGCTGAAAGTATTGACATGGAGTACGCTTTTTGTGCATCAAGATACGATAAGGGCGACGGTGACGATTATATCAACTGTCCGATGAACAAGGAAGAATATGAAACCTTCTACAATGCACTCATATCGGCAGAAAGAGCACCTTTGCATGATTGCGATGTCAGCAATCCGAAAGTGTATGAGGGCTGTATGCCTGTTGAGGTTATGGCAAAAAGAGGCGAGGGAACACTTCGCTTTGGTCCCTATGAAACCTGTCGGTCTTGTGAATCCAAAGACAGGTCACAGACCTTGGGCGGTTCTTCAGCTCAGAAAAGAAAACAAAGCCGGCAATATGTACAATCTTGTAGGATTTCAGACTAATCTTAAATTCCCCGAACAAAAGAGAGTGTTTTCGCTTATTCCTGCACTTCATAATGCAGACTTTGTTCGTTATGGTGTTATGCACAGAAATACTTTTCTTGATTCGCCGAGAATACTTAACAGCGATTTTTCTGTTAAGGACAATCATAGTCTTTTTTTTGCCGGTCAGATTACAGGTGTTGAAGGATACATGGAATCTGCAGCTTCGGGAATTATGGCAGGAATAAATGCTTGTCGAGTTGCTGAGGGGAAAAGCACAATTACATTACCAAATGATACAATGATTGGCGCACTTTCGGCATACATCTCTGATTCGTCGGTTAAAAAGTTTCAGCCAATGGGTGCAAACTTCGGAGTTTTGCCGGAGCTTGAAAACCGACCGAGGGATAAAAAGAGCGTGGTGCAGCTTATTCTGCAAGAGCGTTGAAAAGTTTGGATAATTATTTAAAGGATATTTAAGGTGAATGGAATGAACATAATTGTTGACGCATTCGGCGGTGATAACGCTCCATTGGAAATTATCAAAGGCTGTGTTGAGGCAGTTGCCGAATATAACATAAATGTAACTTTGACCGGTGATGAAACCAAAATTAAAAATGTATTTTCGGAAAACTCACTTTCAATGAATAATATTGATATTTGTCATTGTACACAGAAAATCACAATGGAAGATTCTGCTGAGTCTGTTCTTAAAGAAAAAAAGGACAGTTCTATGGCTGTAGGTCTTCGCTTGCTTAACGAGGGCAAGGGCGATGCATTTGTCAGTGCAGGAAACAGCGGTGCGTTGTGTGTCGGCGCAACTCTTGCAATAAAAAGAATCAAGGAAATTAAACGCCCTGCATTTGCTCCTGTTATGCCGTCTGAAAGCGGATTCTTTATGCTTATGGACGGCGGTGCAAATGTTGAGTGTCGTCCCGAAATGCTGTATCAGTTTGCTGTTATGGGTTCAATATATATGGAAAAGGTTATGGGTATCAAAAACCCCCGTGTCGGACTTGCCAATGTCGGTGCAGAAGAACACAAGGGAACAGAACTTTACAGAAATACGCATGAACTTCTTCAGAACAGCAACTTGAATTTCATCGGAAATGTAGAAGGCAGGGATATTCCGAACGGAGTGTGTGATGTTGTAGTTTGTGACGGCTTTACAGGTAATTTGATTCTCAAAACATATGAGGGCGTTGCTCTTGTAATGATGAATCAGATTAAAAATATGTTTATGGGCAGCGTCAAGGGTAAACTTGCAGCAGGTCTTGTTATGAAGGACCTTAAAAATATGAAAACGCATTTTGATTACAACAGATACGGCGGTGCGCCTATTCTCGGTGCATCAAAGCCGGTGTTCAAAGCACACGGAAGTGCCAAGGCTGTTACAGTTAAGAATGCTATCAGACTTTCTGTTGAATATGTAAAAGCAAACGCTATTGAAGCGATCTCTTCATCACTTTAATTTTTGCAAATAATGTTGCTTTAGGAGTTTTATAATGGAAGATTTACAAAAGAGAATCGGCTATACATTCAAAAATACAGATTTGCTTACAGAGGCACTTACTCATTCTTCTTATGCAAATGAACATAGGGCTAAACACATAAAATATAATGAAAGACTTGAATTTCTCGGTGATGCGGTACTTTCAATTGTTGTTTCCGATTATATTTTCAAGCATTGTCCCGAACTTCCCGAAGGCGAATTGACAAAGCTCAGAGCGTCACTTGTCTGCGAGAAAACTCTTTTTTGAATTTGCAAAGCAGATTGAACTCGGAAAGTACCTTGTGTTAAGTAAAGGCGAAAGAAACAACGGCGGTGCAGAACGCCCGTCAATTCTTTCGGATGCCTTTGAGGCTTTGATTGCAGCAATTTATATTGACGGTGGTATTGATCCTGCGTCGAAACATATTCTTAATTTTGTAATTCCTGCAATCAAGAACTCAAAGAAGAAGAAGCTTAACGATTATAAAACCGCCTTGCAGGAGATTATCCAGAAGAATCCCGGCGAACAGCTTGAATATGTTCTCGTTGGTGAAAGCGGTCCTGACCACAACAAGCACTTTGTTGTTGAAGTTCATCTCAACAGTAATGTAATCGGCAAAGGCGGCGGAAGAAGTAAGAAAGAAGCGGAGCAACAGGCCGCCAGAGAAGCTTTGGAGCTGATGGGTTATTAAACACAGTAATGTATCAATTTTTATTCCGCACAACGGTTGTCCGCATATGTGCAGTTTTTGCAATCAAAATAAGATAACAGGTCAGGCATATCAGCCGACTCCCCTTGATGTTGAACAGACACTTGGTAAAGCGGCTTCTGATTTGGGCGAACGCACCAAAAATGCAGAAATTGCATTTTTCGGCGGAAGTTTTACAGCTATAGACAGAACCTATATGTTATCTCTCCTTGATGCAACTAAAAAGTTCAGAGATAAATTTTGCGGAATAAGAATTTCTACCCGTCCCGACTATATTGATAAAGAAATTCTTGATATTTTGAAAAGCTATGGTGTGACATCAATTGAACTTGGTGCGCAATCTATGTCAGACGATGTACTGCTTGCAAATGACAGAGGACATAGCGCTGAAAGTGTTTTCAAATCCTCAGAGCTTATTAAAAGTTACGGCTTTTCACTTGGCTTGCAGATGATGACGGGACTGTATAAATCAGATATTCAAAAGGATTTATACACAGCCGAAACATTTGTGAAAATAAATCCCGATACCGTAAGGATTTATCCTACGGTCATCATGAAAGATACAAAAAGCTTGCCGAACTTTACCTTAACGGAGAATACACACCGTATAATCTTGAAAAGTCCGTCAACCTTTGTTCAAAGCTGATTGAGCTTTTTGAAAAGAACAATATAAAAATTATCAGGCTCGGACTTCATTATTCCGACAGCCTTGTAAATAACAGCCACGGTGACAACTATCACCCGGCTTTTAAGGAATTGTGCGAAAATAAGCTTTTTATGATAAGTTTATCGAAAAAAGCAAAAGATTTTCCCGATTTGAATGAAATTAAAACGGTTGTTATCAATTCTAAATCTCTGTCGAAATTTCTCGGACAAAAGAGAAGTAATGTAAAAAAATTGAATGAACTCGGATATAATTTTTCGGTTTGTTTTGACGATACTTTGCAGAAATATGAATTATATTTAAAATAGGAGCTTGCTGATGCGATTAAAGTCTTTGGAAATTCAAGGTTTCAAGACCTTTCCCGATAAAACTAAATTATCTTTTGAACAGGGAATTACCTCGGTTGTCGGTCCTAACGGTTCAGGCAAAAGTAACATCAGTGACGCTATCCGCTGGGTTCTCGGTGAACAGTCCCCGAAGAGCCTTCGTTGTGCCAAAATGGAAGATGTTGTCTTTAACGGAACAGATAAGCGTAAAAGACAGGGCTATGCCGAAGTTACTCTGAATATTGATAACAAAGACCGTGCTCTTGATTTTAACGGTGATGACATAGCCGTTACAAGAAGATACTACAGAAGCGGCGAAAGCGAATATCTTATCAATAAAGCGGCTGTTCGTCTTAAAGACATCAACGAACTCTTTATGGACACAGGCCTCGGTCGTGATGGTTATTCAATGATTGGTCAGGGTAAGATTGACAGCATTGTTTCATCAAAGGGTGAGGACAGACGAGAGATTTTTGAAGAAGCTGCGGGTATTTCTCGCTACAGATACAGAAAAATTGACGCTGAGAGAAAGCTAAAAAGTACGGAGGACAACCTTTTAAGACTTCGTGACATTGTAACCGAACTTGAAGAAAGAGTCGGTTCCTCTTGAAAAGCAGTCTGAAAAAGCTCAAAAATTTCTTGAATATTCCGAAGAAAAAAGAGGTCTTGAAATTGCACTCTGGCTTTTAACTCTTGACCGTTCACAAAATGAATTAAAGGTTCAGGATGAGAAAATTTCAATTGCAAAATCTCAATATGATGACGCAGAAACTGCACTTGAACAAATTCAGACCGAAAGTGAAGAAATTTACATAAGAAACGGTGAGTATTCTTCTAAAATAGAAAATATCAGAACCGAAATCACGGATATTGAATCGCAGATTTCAGAGAAGCGTTCTCTTGTGTCTGTTGCGGAGAATGATATTCTGCATAACAATGAAAATATTGACAGAATAAAAAATGACATTGCCCAATTTGATGTAAATTCCGATGAACTTGAAAAGCGAATTGCGGATAAAGAAAAAGAAATTTCGGAGCTTGATGCTGATATAATCGCTAAAAAGAAAAAGTACAGTGAGCTTTCGGAACAGCTTAACGAAATTAATACGACTTCGGGTAAAAGCAGTGATGTTTTGCAGGAAATTACTGCCGAACTTTCTGTTCTTACTTCAAAGTCGGCTGATGCAAGAGTTACCGAGATGACTGCCGAAAGCACGGTTTCGGAACTTAATTCAAGAATAGAATCTTTAATTTCATCAAATGACGAAAAGAAAACGCAGTCTGAAGAACTTGCCGATATTTCAAAAGATTATGATAATAAAATCGGTGTTGCAGAAGAAAAAATTGAATCGCTGAAAAATACAATAGACGGTTTACAGCTTAAACTGTCTTCAAAAGAAAAGAAAAAAGACGAACTCCGTGAAGAAAGCAACAAACTTATGCTTGATGTCAAGGAGCATATGAGAAAAATTTCATTCCTTGAAAATCTTGAGCGTAATCTTGAGGGCTTTTCAAAGAGCGTAAAAACAGTTGTCAATGCTCAAAGTCACGGCAAGGTTCACGGAATATGCGGTCCTGTTTCACGAGTAATTTCAGTTCCGAAAGAATACGGAGTTGCAATTGAAACGGCTCTCGGTTCGGCTATGCAGAACATTGTAACCGAAACCGATGAGGATGCAAAGCGGGCAATTAGATATCTTAAATCCGTTGACGGCGGTCGTGCAACATTTCTTCCGCTTAACACAATCAAGCCGAGAGAACTCCGTGAAAACGGTCTTGAAGATTGCTACGGATTTGTAGGGGTTGCCGCAAATCTTTGTTCATGCGATAATAAATACAACGGAATCCTCTATTCCTTACTCGGCAAAATTGTGATTGCAGAGGATTTGAACTGTGCAACAACAATTGCTAAGAAATATTCTTACAGATTTAAAATTGTAACTCTTGACGGTCAGGTTGTTAATGCCGGCGGTTCACTCACAGGCGGTTCGCTTAACAGAAACACAGGACTTCTCAGCAGAGCAAATGAGATTGAAACACTTAAAAAGCAGACTACCGTCCTTGAACAGAAATCAAAAGATGCCGAAAACAGAAGTGTTGAAATTTCTCGTGAATATTCGGCGTTTGAGGCTCAGCTTCTCGGTTCAAGAGCAGATCTTTCAAATCTTCGACAAGACCTTGTAAGACTCGAGGCTGAAAAGAGAGCTTGTGACAATGAACTTGCCAATGCAGGTGCTTCTGTTGAAAATTCAATGAATGAAATTACAAATTGTCGTCGGAGAATTGAAACTCTTGAAAAAGATAAAAATTCCGCAAAGCGGCTCCTTGTTGAACTCAATAAGAAAATCCTTGCTGCCGAAGAAAAAGGTAAATGAACTTACGGGCAGCAGAGCAGAGCTTACAAAAAAGCGTGAAGAAATTTCTTTGCAGTTACAGAATCTGCGACTTGAAATTGTTTCTTCGCAAAAGGATATCGACGCTCTTAATTCGGATATTGTTTTTGCAAAATCAACAGGCAATGAAAACCTTGAAAGAAAAGCAGAATTAAATCAAGAGATTGAGAGAATCAAAAGTGTTATTCTTGAAAAGACAGAGCTTATAAATTCTACAAGTGCAGAAATTGAAAAGTTGATTGCCAATCAGAATGAACGCTCAAAAGCTATTGAAAAAATCAATGCTGACAGAGAACAGCTTGAAAAACGCAGTGCCGAAATCAGAACTATTGAGCGTGATAAAACATCAGAGCGTGAAACCTCCGGCAGAGAGCTTGCCAGACTTGAAGAGAGAAAAATCAACATTCAGAAGCAATATGATGATATCATCTCAAAGCTTTGGGAAGAATACGAACTGACGAGACGAGAGGCAGAAGATTGTGCTGTTGAAATTGATGACTCAAAACAGGCACAGAGGCGACTTAACGAGCTTAAACAAAAAATCAGGTCTTTGGGAAATGTAAATGTGTCCGCTATTGAAGAGTACAAAGAAGTTTCCGAAAGATATGAATTTATGAGCGCACAGGTAAATGATGTTGAAAAGTCAAAGAAAGAGATTGAAAAGCTTATTACTGACCTCACAAAGCAGATGAAAGAAGTGTTTGTGGAGAGCTTTGACCAAATTAACAAGAACTTTACCTACACCTTCAAAGAACTTTTCGGCGGCGGTACAGCGTCACTTTCGCTTGCGGATCCGGAAAATATTCTGACAAGCGGAATTGATATTCTTGTTCATCCGCCGGGTAAGATTGTTATAAATCTTGAGGCGTTGTCAGGCGGTGAAAAAGCGCTTGTTGCAATTGCACTTTATTTTGCTATAATGAAAGTAAGACCTGCTCCGTTCTGCGTAATGGACGAGATAGAGGCGGCTCTTGATGATGTAAATGTTTATCGTTTTGCCGCATATCTTCGCAGAATGACAGATAATACACAGTTTATTCTCATTACGCATCGCCGTGGTACAATGGAAGAAGCCGATGTGCTTTACGGTGTTACAATGCAGGATGAGGGCATTTCAAAATTACTCGAACTTCGTTCAACTGAAGTTGCGGAAAAAAACTCGGTATAGATTCAAAGTAATTATAAGGACAGTGATAATATGGGATTTTTCAAAAAGATTAAAGAGGGACTGAAAAAAACTCGTGATGCGGTTGTAGGTCAGATTGACTCAATGCTCAAATCTTTTACAAAAATTGACGATGAGCTTTTTGAAGAACTTGAAGAATTGCTCGTTATGGGCGATGTAGGTGTTCCGACAGCCGAAAAGATTTGTAAAGAACTCAGGGAAAGAGTAAAAAAGGAAGGTATAAAAGATCCGTCTGAAATTACTTCGCTTCTCAAAGAAATTATTGCCGATATGCTCAGAGGCGGTGAAGAACTTGATCTTGCAACATCTCCGTCAATTATTCTTGTAATCGGAGTGAACGGTGTAGGAAAAACAACTACAATCGGTAAGCTTGCAAATGCACTTTCAAAAGAGGGTAAAAAAGTTATTCTTGCCGCAGCCGATACATTCAGAGCTGCCGCAATTGAACAGCTTGAAATCTGGGCAGACAGAAGCAAGTGCGAAATTATTAAGCAGAAAGAAGGCAGTGATCCTGCTGCTGTAATTTATGATGCAATTTCAGCCGCAAAGGCAAGACATGCAGATGTAATAATCTGTGATACTGCGGGCAGACTTCATAACAAAAAGCACCTTATGGATGAGCTTGCAAAAATCAACCGTGTAATTGACCGTGAGCTTCCGGATGCGTCAAAAGAAAAGCTTCTTGTTCTTGATGCGACAACAGGTCAGAATGCGGTTAATCAGGCTGAGCAGTTCAGACAGGCAACCGGAATTACGGGCATTGTTCTTACAAAGCTTGACGGCACTGCAAAAGGCGGTGTGGTTCTTGCAATTAAGGACGGTCTTGGAATCCCTGTTAAATATATCGGTGTAGGCGAGCAAATTGACGATTTACAGCCGTTTAATCCGGATGCTTTTGCAGACGCACTTTTCAGCATTAAGGAATGATGAATATGAAGTTTATAATTGCGAGCAATAATAAAAAGAAACTTGTCGAGCTTGAAAGAATACTTAATCCGCTCGGAATCAATGCGGTTACTCCGAAAGAAGAGGGAATAACTCTTGATGATGTAGAGGAGAACGGAACTACTTTTGCCGAAAACGCTTTTCTCAAAGCTAATGCGGCTTATTTAAAAACGGGACTTCCGGCTGTTGCCGATGATTCGGGTTTGTGTGTTGACGCTCTTGACGGCAGACCCGGCGTTTACACGGCTCGCTATGGCGGTGAAGGCTTGACAGATGAAGAAAGATACATTAAACTTCTTGATGAGATGAAAAATGTTGATGATGACAAGCGTTCTGCTCACTTCACTTCTTCAATCTGTTGCATTCTTCCCGACGGTTCAAAGATAACAGCCGAGGGTATTTGTGAAGGTAAAATTGGTTATGAGCCAATCGGCAAAGACGGATTTGGCTATGATCCGATTTTTATGTTTGGTGACAAGAGTTTTGCAGAGCTTTCAGCCGAAGAAAAGGATGCCGTAAGTCATCGAGGAAAGGCTTTGACAGAACTTAAAGCTAAACTTGAAAACTATTTCAAAAACAACTGATTTGAAAGGAATTAATATATGTTGAACAGCAAACAGAGAGCATTTCTCAGAGGACTTGCAAATCGTATTGATACAATTCTTATTGTTGGTAAGGGTGAAATTACGGATAATATCATCAAACAGGCAGACGATGCTCTTACGGCAAGAGAAATTATAAAAGGTAAGGTTCTTGAAAACAGTGCATATTCATCAAGAGAAGCAGCCGAAGCTATCGCAGAAAAATGTTCTGCGGATGTTGTTCAGGTAATCGGTTCAAAATTTGTACTTTACAGAAGAAACGATGATGAGCCTGTTATCGAGCTTCCTAAGGCAAAGAAGTAATTATGAAAACAGGTGTTTTCGGCGGAACTTTTAATCCTGTTCACAAAGGACACATAATGCTTGCCGAGTATTGTATGGACAGTGTTCGACTTGATCGTATTATTATGATACCTACGGCTGTTCCGCCGCACAAAATAAGCAAGAATCTTGCAAGCGAAAACGATCGCCTTAATATGTGTGAACTTGCGTGCAAGGGAAAGAAAAACTTTTCTGTGTCCGATATCGAAATTAAAAGACAGGGAAAAAGCTATACCTACGAAACTGTTACACAGCTAAAAGAAATTTATCCTGATGATCACTTATATACAATAATGGGTGCGGATATGTTTCTGACTCTGGATAGGTGGAAAAATCCCAAAATTATATTTGAAAAATCGTCAATAATAACAATTCCCCGTGATGATGAAAATAAGTCTGAACTTGAAAAATTCTACAAGAATGTTCTGAAACCTATGGGAGCAGATGTGGTTATTCTGCCAAATCCCGTAATAAGCGTATCGTCAACATTCATAAGGGATAACCTTGATGAATTTGATTTGATAAGCGGTATGCTTGATAAAAGTGTTTACGATTATATTATAAAAAATAATTTATATCGGAAGTGAGTGCTTTGAATATCTCTGATTACAAAAAAATAATCCGTGAAAGAATGGGCGATTACAGATTTAGTCACAGTGTAAATGTTGCGAAAGAGGCTAAAAAGCTTGCAAAACATTATGGCGCTGATGAAAATAAGGCTGAGATTGCCGGTATTTTGCATGATATAACCAAAGAAATGCCAAAGGAACAGCAGTTGCAAATTATTATCGACAGTGGTATAATTTTAGACAATGTTCAACTTCATGCACCAAAGCTTTGGCACGGAATGAGCGGAAGCATTGTTGTCCGTGATGAGCTTGGCATTGACGATGAAGATATACTCAACGCAATAAGGTATCACACAACAGGACGAGCGGGAATGAGTCTTTTGGAAAAAGTTATTTTTACCGCTGATTTTACTTCCGAGGAGCGTACATACAGCGGTGTGGCAACAATGAGAAAGAAAATCTAAAAAGAGCCTTTAGGAGGCTATGCTTTACGGCTATCAGTTTACATTCAAGGATCTTTCTAAAAGACAGCTTGCGATTCATCCCGATGAAGTTGCCTGCTATAATGAAATTGTTCTGCAAATATCCCAAACGAAAGGAAAAAACAAATGAGTTCTTACGATGAAGCAATACTTGCAGCAAAAGCCCTGAGTTCAAAAAAGGGACTTGATATTCAGATTATAAAAATTGCCGATGTTTCTGTTCTTGCCGACTATATGGTAATTGCAACAGGTACAAGCTCAACCCATGTCAAGGCGCTTGCCGATGAGGTTGAATACAAGCTTGATCAGGCAGGAATTTCGGTAAGTCATATAGAAGGTTACAGATCAAATTCATGGATTCTTCTTGACTACATTGATGTTATTGTCAATGTGTTTGATGATGAGGCCCGTGATTTTTATGACCTTGAAAGACTTTGGCAGGACGGCGAAAGCGTTGACCTGACAGGTATCGTTGATTAATTGCAGGAGGGGTTACTTTGAAATACAATCATAAAGCCGTAGAAGAAAAATGGCAAAAAATTTGGGAAGATAAGGGTGTGTTCCACGCAAGTGAGGACACAGGAAAAGAAAAATTCTATGCTCTTATCGAGTTTCCGTATCCATCGGGACAGGGTCTTCATGTAGGTCATCCCCGTCCGTACACAGCACTTGATACAGTTGCAAGAAAACGCAGACTTGAGGGCTACAATGTTCTTTATCCTATCGGATGGGACGCTTTCGGTCTTCCTACCGAGAACTATGCAATCAAGAACCACATTCACCCTGAAATCGTAACAAAGAAGAATATTGCCCGCTTTAAAAAGCAGATTCAGTCACTCGGCATTTCTTTTGACTGGAGCAGAGAAATCAATACAACAGATCCCGAATACTACAAGTGGACTCAGTGGATTTTTATTCAGCTCTATAAGCACGGTCTTGCTTATAAAAAAGAGATGAATGTAAACTGGTGTACTTCATGCAAGTGCGTTCTTGCAAACGAAGAAGTTGTAAACGGTGTTTGTGAGCGTTGCGGAAGTGAAGTCGTTCACAAGGTTAAGTCACAGTGGATGCTTAAAATTACAGAATATGCAGACAGACTTATCAATGACCTTGACCTTGTAAATTATCCTGACAGAGTAAAAGCACAGCAGAAGAACTGGATTGGCAGAAGTAAGGGTGCGGAGGTTGATTTTACAACTACAACAGGCGACACACTTACAATTTATACAACTCGTGCCGATACACTTTACGGTGCTACATACATGGTAATTTCTCCTGAACACCCAATGATTGAAAAGTGGGCTGACAAGATTTCTAATATGGACGAAATCAAGAAGTATCAGGAGGCTGCCGCTCGTAAGTCTGACTTTGAAAGAACAGAGGTAGCTAAAGAAAGACAGGCGTCAGAATTTGACGGTGTTAATGCTATAAACCCTGTAAACAATAAGGAAATCCCGATTTTTATTTCTGACTATGTTCTTGTATCATACGGTACAGGTGCTATTATGGCTGTTCCTGCTCACGATACCCGTGACTGGGAATTTGCAAAAAAAAAATTCGACCTTCCTATTATTGAAGTTGTTAAAGGTGGCAATGTTCAGGAAGAGGCTTACACAGATTGTGCCAAGGGTATTATGGTTAACTCGGGCATGCTTGACGGCCTTACTGTTGATGAAGCAAAGAAGAAAATTATTGACTGGCTCACAAGTGAGGGTAAGGGCCATTCAAAGGTTAACTACAAACTCCGTGACTGGGTATTCTCCCCGTCAGCGTTATTGGGGCGAGCCTATTCCGATGGTATATTGTGAGAAGTGCGGCTATGTTCCGATTGATGAAAAAGACCTTCCGCTCAGACTGCCTATGGTTGAGTCATATGAACCGACTGATAACGGAGAATCACCGCTTGCTTGCCAAGATGACAGACTGGATTAACACAACCTGTCCTTGTTGCGGCGGTAAGGCTAAGAGAGAAACCGATACAATGCCTCAGTGGGCAGGTTCATCATGGTACTATCTCAGATATATGGACCTCGCACAATAAAAAAAATGCCATTGCATCAAAAGAGGCTCTTGACTACTGGTCACCTGTTGATTGGTACAACGGCGGTATGGAGCATACAACTCTCCACCTTCTTTACAGCCGTTTCTGGCATAAGTTCCTCTATGATATCGGTGTTGTTCCTACTCCGGAACCATACGCAAAGCGTACTTCACACGGTATGATTCTCGGTGAAAACGGCGAGAAGATGAGCAAGTCAAGAGGCAATGTCGTAAATCCCGATGAAATCGTTGACGAATACGGTGCAGATACAATGCGTTTATATGAAATGTTCATCGGTGACTTTGAAAAGGCTGCTCCGTGGAGTAAGGCAAGCATCAGAGGCTGTCGTAGATTCGTTGAGCGTTACTGGGGAATCTTCAGAGTGTTCTCATTGACGGTGATAAAATCCGACCTGAGCTTGAAGGTGCATTTAACAAGGCAATCAAAAAGGTTGGCGAGGATATTGAAAATATAAAGTTCAATACTGCTATCGCAACTCTTATGGCTTTAATCAACGATATTTCAAATGTAAAGTCAATTAATAAGGAAGAACTCAGAATTTTCTCAATTCTCCTTAATCCGTTTGCTCCTCATGTTACGGAAGAAGTTTACGAGGCTTGTAAGCTTGGCAACGGTATTCTTGCCGAAGCTGAGTGGCCTGAATATGATGAGTCAAAATGCGTTGACGAAAGTGTAGAAATTGTTGTTCAGGTAAACGGCAAAATTAAAGCTAAGCTTTACATTCCTGTTGATGCAGACAAGGACGCTGTTCTTGATCTTGCAAAGAATGACGAAAATGTCAAAAAAGGCTATTGACGGAATGAAAATTATTAAAGAAATTGTTGTTCCGAAGAAACTTGTAAACCTTGTTGTTAAGCCATAATTCAACTTTTTAAAATTAATTTGACCTAAATTTCTACAATGCTATTGACATTATTCGAGTTATAATGTATAATAACATTTGCAATTATATGCAAATTACCCATGCCCGGTGGCAGATGGGAGGGAAGATAGATGGCAGAGATTAGACTTAAAGAGAATGAATCCCTTGAAAGTGCTTTTAAGAAGATTCAAAAAGCAGTGTGCCAGAGCTGGCGTTATTGCTGAGGTTCGCAAAAGAGAAGCTTATGAAAAGCCCTCTGTAAAGCGTAAGAAAAAATCCGAAGCAGCTCGCAAACGCAAATACAGGTAATCAAACAGGCGGACAGAGCATTCTGTCCGCTTTTTTTTTATCTTCATATTTCTTTGAAAAAAAAGGTGACACTATGAAAAAGATTCTTGTTATACTCGGATACCTAACCTCAATATGGTAGGCGTCCGTGAAAAAGGAATATACGGAGAAGAAACTGCCTCCGATATTGAAAAGCAGATTATTTCATATGCAGAAAGCAACGGCTTTTCTGCCGAAGTTTTTCAGTCAAATCACGAGGGAGATCTTATCGATAAAATTCATTCGGCAAAGGGTAACTTTGACGGTGTTGTAATTAACGCAGGCGCTCTCACACATTATAGTTATGCTTTAAGAGATGCCATTGCTTGCGTAAAGATTCCTTTTGTAGAGGTTCATATGTCTAATATTCACGCAAGAGAAGAGTTCAGACATACATCCGTAATCGCACCTGTTTGTGTCGGTCAGATTGCAGGTTTTGGCAAAAACAGTTACTTTCTCGCAATCAATGCATTAAAGGACTTGATGTAATGCAAAACACTTTATTTGAGCAAAGACTTGAAAATTTAAAGACGGTTCTTGACAGTAACAGTCAGGCTGTTTTGTTGACTAATGAGAAGAATATCGGCTATTTTTGCGGATTCTTTCACAGCGAAGGCTATTTACTTGTGACTGAAAATGAAACTGTCCTTTTTGTTGATTTCAGATATTATGAGGCTGCTTTAAAAAAATCAAGCGGATGCAGGGTTGTCTGCTTTACTAAGTTGTTTAAAGACCTTATAAGCGAATTGAAGAACAATTCTGTTGTGAATGTATTTTTTGAGGCATCCGATATTACGGTTGAAAAATATAATCGTTTTAAAAAGGCTTTTTCGGAAAATAATATTGAGTGCGTTTGTGACGGCAGTCTTGATCATAAGATTGAAGAAATCAGATGTATCAAGGATGAATCGGAAATTAAAAAAATAGCTAAAGCACAGGAGATAACCGAAAAGTCATATCTTGAGGTGTTGAATTACCTAAAACCCGGTGTCAGCGAACGCAGGGTTGCACTTGAGCTTGAACATCTCATAAAGCTTAACGGCGGTGAAGGTGTTTCATTTGATCTCATCACGATTACAGGCAAAAAGACTTCATTGCCTCACGGAGTTCCGTCAGATGATATTGTCAGTGAGGGAGATTTCTTTTTTACTTTTTGATATCGGCTCAATTTTTTGACGGCTATCACAGCGATACTACGCGTACGGTAGCAATCAAGTCGGCTGATGAAGAAATGAAAAAAGGTTTATGACATCGTATTAAAAGCTCAGCTTGCTGTACTCGACAGCGTAAAACCCGGAGCAAAATGTTCTGATGTCGATAAAATTGCAAGAGATATAATCTCGGAAAACGGTTACGGAAAATATTTCGGTCATGCAACCGGTCACGGTGTAGGACTTGATATCCACGAATCTCCCGTTGTATCTCCGAGAAGTGAAACAATGCTGAAAAAAGGTATGATAATAACCGATGAACCGGGAATATATCTGCCGGGTAAATTCGGTGTTCGCATTGAAGATATGCTTTGCGTGACTGATACAGGATACAAAAACTTTGTTTCACTCCCCAAAGAACTCATTATTGTGTAATAAAAGTCTTGCATTTTTTGTCATTGTTATGTATAATGTAAATTGTTATATTACGGCATACATTACCGTATTTCCGTATGAAAGATAATTAGGAGGTATTACTAATGATATCAGCAGGTGATTTCAGAAACGGCGTTACATTTGAAATGGACGGTCAGGTTGTATCAATCATTGAATTCCAGCATGTAAAGCCCGGTAAGGGTGCTGCATTTGTAAGAACTAAAATCAGAAATGTTATTACAGGTGCAGTAGTTGAAAAAACTTTCAACCCGAATGATAAGTATCCCACAGCTTTCATTGACAGAAAGGATATGGAATACAGCTATTCAGACGGCGATCTTTACTACTTCATGGATACAGAAACATGGGAGCAGATTCCGATTAACAAGAGCGTTCTCGGCGACAACTTTAAGTTTGTTAAGGAAAATATGGTGTGCAAGGTTCTTTCTTACAAGGGCAATGTATTCGGCATTGAGCCTCCGAACTTTGTTGAACTTAAGGTTACAAAGACAGATCCCGGCTTTAAGGGTGACACAGCAACCAACGCTACAAAGCCTGCAACTCTTGAAACAGGTGCTGAAATAAAAGTTCCTCTCTTTATTGATGAGGGCGAAGTTATTCAGATCGACACAAGAACAGGCGAATATATGGGCAGAGCATAATTTCTGCGGGAGAATCAGTTATGAATCTTACTGAAAAAATTTCTTACATTCGCGGCCTTTGCGACGGTCTGGAGCTTGATGAGTCAAAACCTGAAGTAAAGGTTCTTAATGCAATCGTTGATCTTCTTGATGATATGGCTTTTGAAGTATCTGACATGGAAGAACTTTACGATGAGTTAAGCGCTCAGGTTGACGAAATTGATCAGGATCTTGCTGATGTTGAGTCTGATGTTTATGATGACGAGGACTATGACATTGAAGATTATGACGATGAAGATGACGATTACGATTTTGATGATGAAGAGAATCCTTTTTACGAGGTGACTTGTGATTCATGCGGTCAGAAGCTTAATGTTTCCGAAGATGTCCTTCTTGAAGGCGAAATCGAGTGTCCTAACTGCGGTGAGAACCTTGAATTTGATTTTTCAGAGCTTTTCAGCAATGAGGAAGATGACGAGTGTGATGCCGATTGTGCATCATGCGACGGTTGTTCGGACACAGAAGAATAATTAACAAAACAAACACCCTTCGTATAGTATATACGAGGGGTGTTTTTATGTTGTACAGAAAAAGGTGTAAAAGAAAATTTGTTCTTTTAAAGAAAATGCTTCTTTCTGTGGTTTTACTGATTATCGGTGTTACTGTTTTCTGCGAGGTGCATTTGTCAGATTTCAGACCGGAGTACATAAGAATTCAGGCTGAAATATTGTCTGTAAATTCTGTCTGTGATGCAGTGAATAACACACTTGACAAGCTTAATTATTCTTACAGTGATATTGCAAAGATTAATTGTGATAAAAACGGAAATGTGCAGTCAATTGAAACGGATTCATTCAAAATCAACAGAATTAAAGCCGACATCACGAAAAAGCTGTCCAAAAGGAAATAGCTAAGGTATATGACAATGAAATTGAAATACCTCTCGGTGCATTTACGAATATTACAATACTCTCAAATGTCGGACCTTGCATTCCTGTGAGTTTTAACCTTACAGGAAGCTTTTCCTCGGAAGTTATAAGTACATTTGAACAAGCGGGAATAAATCAGACAATCCACCATATAAAGCTTTTGCTCACCTCAAAAATAATGACAACCTCGCTTGATTATTCAGGCAAAATAACATTTACTACCGATTTTGAAATTGCACAATCCGTAATAGTCGGTAATATACCGTCCGGATACGGTTCTCTGTTTCAGACTTATAAGAAGTAAATTTTGAAAAACCTGTGAAAAACATTGAAAAACCGTATATCTTGTGTTATAATCTAACAGTTAATAAAATGGGTTAGGAGGCATTTCTTTGCCTGACAGTCAGAAAATTTCCGAAAAACAATCGGAGTATATGAATTTAATAGCTGAAATTATGGATATCCGCAAAAGAGGAGAGAAGCCTGTTGCGTATATCAGAACATACGGCTGCCAGCAGAATGTGGCTGATAGTGAAAAAATTAAGGGTATGCTTGAACAGTCGGGATTTGAGTTTTCAGATGAACCGGATAATGCGGATTTCATACTTTTCAATACCTGTGCCGTAAGAGAACATGCTGAGGACAGAGTGTTCGGCAATGTAGGTGCATTAAAAAATCTAAAGCGTAAGCATCCGCAGATTCTTATTGCTTTGTGCGGTTGTATGATGGAGCAGGAGCATGTTGCCAATAAAATTTACAAGAGCTTTCCTTTTGTAGGACTTGTGTTTGGTACTCATTCATTGCACCATTTTCCTGAGCTTATGTATAACGCTCTTCTTGATGGCAAAAAGAGTGTTTGAAAGAGGTAATGACGATAATCAACTTTATGAGGGATTTCCTGTTAAGCGTGACGGCACTTTCAAGGGTTGGTTACCGATTATGTACGGTTGCAACAACTTCTGTACATATTGCGTTGTGCCTTATGTAAGAGGCAGAGAACGCAGTCGTGAAAAGAATATTATTGTTTCTGAGGCTAAAAATATGATTGAGTCGGGTTATAAAGACATTACCCTTCTCGGTCAGAATGTAAATTCCTACGGAAAAGGTCTTTCCGAGAAAGTAAACTTTTCACAGCTTTTGCGTGAGGTTGATTCAATTGACGGCGATTATTGGCTTCGCTTTATGACATCTCACCCGAAGGATTGTTCAAAGGAACTTATTGACACAATTGCATCGGGTACTCATATAAGCAAGCATCTTCACCTTCCGTTCCAATGCGGTTCGGACAGAGTGCTTAAAGCAATGAACCGTCACTATGACCGCAGAAAGTATCTTGAAATAGTCAATTATGCTAAAGAGAAAATTGACGGTCTTTCACTTACAAGTGATATCATTGTAGGTTTTCCGGGTGAAACATATGAAGATTTCAAAGAAACTTTATCGCTCATCCGTGAGGTTGAGTTTACATCACTCTTTACCTTCATTTTCTCACCGAGAGTAGGTACTCCTGCGGCTAAAATGGACGATCCGATTTCCGCTGAAGAAAAATCAAAATGGTTCCGTGAACTTCTTGATGTTCAGGAAGAAATTGCGGCAAAGCGTTGTTCTTCAATGGTTGGCAAAACCGAAAAGGTACTTATTGAAGGTGAAAACGATAAGAACGGTGAATTGTGCGGTCGTACAAGCGGTAACATAATAGTTGAGCTTGAAGGATCAAAGGACTGTATCGGAACATTCAGAAATGTAAAAATAACAAAGGCTCGCAACTGGATATTAAAGGGTGAGCTTGTAAAATAATCGGAGGTTAAAACTATGGATATCATTGAGAAAGCAAGGGAACTCGGAAGACTCATTCAGGAAGAAGACTCATATAAAAAATTGCAGGACGCTCAGAAGAATGCAGATGCAGATATGGAGCTTCAGCGTCTTATCGGTGAATTCAATCTTAAAAGAATGTCAATAAACAATGAAGCATCAAAAAAAGAGAGAGATCAGGAAAAGCTTTCTAAGCTTAATACCGAGATGAGAGAGGCATATTCTCAGATTATGTCAAATGAGAATATGATTGCCTACAATGATGCAAAGGCTGCTTTTGATGTTGTTGCAAACAGAGTTCTCGCAATTGTTCAGCAGTCTGCTGAGGGTGCAGATCCCGAAACTGCTGATTACAGCCAGTCATCATGCTCAGGCAGCTGTGCTACATGCGGCGGTTGCGGCTGATAAACGGTTCTAAATTTTGTTAAGGAAGTGAAACAAATGGCGGAGTTATCTCCAATGATGCAACAGTATTTCAAAATTAAAGAAGAAAACAAAGACAGCATTTTGTTCTTCCGACTTGGAGATTTCTACGAAATGTTTTACGATGATGCAAAGCTTGCATCAAAGGAGCTTGAACTTACTCTTACAGGAAGGGATTGCGGACAGGCCGAGCGTGCTCCCATGTGCGGAGTTCCGTTTCACAGCTGTGAGGGTTACATTGCAAGACTTGTTGCAAAGGGCTATAAGGTTGCAATTTGCGAACAGACGGAAGATCCTGCAAAGGCAAAAGGTCTTGTAAAGCGTGATATTATTCGAGTAATTACTCCCGGTACCGTAATGGAATCGAGTATGCTTGATGAGAGCAAAAACAACTACATTTGCTGTATGTATTCTAAAAATAAAACTATAGGACTTTGTTTTTGCGATATTTCCACAGGAGAATTATACGCTACGGAAATCAGGGGTCATGACAGCTATAATGTCCTTACCAATCAGCTTACAAGCTATAATCCCCGTGAAATTCTTATTGGCGGTGACATTGTAAAGCTGAAAGAGCTGCCGAAGTTCATTAAAGCGAAACTTTCGGCGGGAGTTGAAATGCTCGAAGATGAAAAATTTGACGAGTCGGTATGTACTGATGTTGTAAAATCACAGTTTGCGGATGAATACAGTACCGTATCTGACAAATCTGTTGTTGTATGCGTTCTCGGTGCGTTGCTTTCATATCTTCGTGATACTCAGAAAACGGGACTTGAAAGAATAAATCACATTGAGTTCTACAAAGAAAATCAATATATGAGCCTTGATTACAACACACAGCGTAATCTTGAGCTCACACAAACAATGCTGACAAAGGATAAAAAGGGTTCACTTTTGTGGGTGCTTGACAAGACAAAAACCGCAATGGGTAAACGCCTTATGCGTTCATGGCTTGAACATCCTTTGCTTAATATAACTTCAATCAATAACCGTCAGAGTGCGATTGAAGAGCTTGTAAATGATAATATGCTCCGTATGGATGTTACAGACACACTCTCGGGTATATTTGACATTGAAAGACTTATGACAAGAATCGTTTACGGTTCTGCAAATGCAAGAGATTTGCGTTCACTCTGCGGAGCAATTCAGAATCTTCCGCAGATTTCGGATTTGCTCGTTGATTGTAAATCGGTTTATCTTAAATATATTTATAAAAGCATTGATAAGCTTGAGGACATTCATTCTCTTATTGATTCTGCAATCGTTGAAGAACCCCCGTTTACAGTCCGTGAGGGCGGTATGATTAAGAGAGGTTATAACGAAGAGCTGGATTCCGTGACAGGCGATATGAATGACTCAAAGGGAATTCTTGCCCGTATTGAGGCTGAACAGCGTGATATAACGGGAATTCCTAAGCTTAAAGTCGGTTATAACAGGGTATTCGGATATTATATTGAAGTATCAAATTCATATAAATCCATGGTACCCGAAACATACATAAGAAAGCAGACACTCACCAATTGTGAAAGATATATTACTCAGGATTTGAAAGATGTAGAGGGCAGAATCCTCGGTGCAAAAAGACAGATCGGTTGCACTTGAATACAACCTCTTTGACGATGTCAGAAAGACGGTTTCGGATAATCTTGAAAGAATTCAGAAAACCGCAAAAGCCATTGCTAATCTTGATGTTATTACATCACTTGCAAATGTTGCGGCTGACAACAGATACATAAGACCAGATGTAAACCTTTCAACCGCTATAAGAATTAAAGATTCGAGACATCCGGTTGTTGAGGCTCTATTAAAGGATGCACCGTTTGTTCCGAATGATGTCAGCCTTGATTCTGCCAATGACAGAGTAGCAATTATTACAGGTCCCAATATGGCGGGTAAGTCAACCTATATGCGACAGATTGCCATTATTGTTCTTATGGCGCAGATAGGCAGTTTTGTTCCGGCGTCTTCCGCCGAAATCGGAATTGTAGACAGCATCTTTACTCGTGTAGGTGCGTCTGATGATCTTGCATCTGGACATTCAACCTTTATGGTTGAGATGAGCGAGGTTGCCAATATTATTAAAAATGCAACTTCAAAAAGCTTACTTATTCTTGACGAAATCGGCAGAGGTACTTCGACCTTTGACGGTATGAGCATCGCAAGGGCAGTGCTTGAATTTTGTGCAGACAGAAAAAAACTCGGTGCAAAAACACTTTTTGCAACTCATTATCACGAACTCACGGTTATGGAACAACTCCTTGACGGTGTAAAAAACTATAACATAGCAGTTAAAAAGCGTGGCGATGACATTACTTTTCTGCGAAGAATTGTTCCCGGCGGAGCAGATGACAGCTACGGTATTGAGGTTGCAAAGCTTGCAGGCATTCCGCAGTCTGTAATTTCAAGAGCAAAGGAAATTTTAAAAGACCTTGAACACGGCAAATATAAAAACGAGAATGCCAATATTCAAAAGCAGGATAATTCAGACGATATGCAGCTTTCACTTATCGGTTCGGCTGAAAGTCCCGTGATTGAAAAGCTGAAAGATACAGATATAAATACTCTTACTCCGATTGAAGCAATGAACTTGCTTTATGAACTTAAAGGTATGATTTAATATTAGGAGGTGACACAAATGGGTGTAATCAATGTACTTGATAAGCATGTTGCAGAACTTATCGCCGCCGGCGAGGTTGTTGAAAGACCGGCATCGGTTATAAAGGAACTTGTAGAAAATTCAATTGACGCAGGCGCAAAAAATATCACTGTTGAGATAAAAAACGGCGGTACAACATTCATGCGTGTTGCCGATGACGGTTGCGGTATTTACCGTGACGATATAAAAGTTGCGTTTTTAAGACACGCAACCAGTAAAGTTAAGGTTGAATCTGACCTTGACAGTATTTCTACACTCGGATTCAGAGGAGAGGCTCTTGCGTCAATTTGTGCAGTGTCACGACTTCAACTTATTACGAGGAATGTAAACGAGGAAATCGGAACTTCATATGAAATTGACGGCGGTGAAGAACAGAGCTTTGATGATGCAGGTTGTCCTGTCGGCACAACCTTTGTTATCAGAGATTTGTTCTACAACATTCCTGCCCGTGCAAAATTTTTGAAAAAGGATGTTTCGGAGGGTAACGCAGTTTCAAATATAATCGACAAAACTGCTTTGTCACATCCTGAAATTGCATTTACATACATTAAAGACGGAAAGCAGGTTCTTCGTACATTCGGCGACGGAAAACTTATTTCTGCAATATATTCGGTTTTTGGAAAAGATTTTGCGAAAGGACTTATTCCGGTTGATTATCAGCTTGATGCAATAAAGGTTTACGGCTATATTTCAAAACCCGAACACTCAAGACCAAACCGTAATATGCAGAATTTTTTTATCAACGGAAGGTACATCAAAACCAGAACGGCTATGGTTGCACTTGAGGAGGCTTTTAAGGGCTCAATTATGGTCGGAAAATTTCCGTCGTGTGTCCTTAACATCGAATTGCCGTGTGAAATTATTGATGTAAATGTTCATCCTTCAAAGCTTGAGGTCAGATTTATAAATGAAAGACCTGTTTTTGATGCGATTTATCATGCGGTAAAATCTTCACTTATGAAGTATGACAGCCGTAAAAAAGCGTCATTTAAAAAGGAAACGGCTTTTAATGAGGTGCAAAATAAGTTTAATCCGTTTAACAATGCACCTGCCATTCTGAACAAGCCTGTTGTGCAAAATTCTAAAAATGATTTTGTACAAAAAACAGTATGCTAAACCGATACCTGACATACAAAAAACAAAGGTTACAAAACCTGTTGTTACATCCGGAAAATCCGATGATTTTAATCCGTTTTCGGATGTCGCATTTAATGGTAATAAGGAAAATGATGAGGCAGCTATTCGTTCTGTTACAAAGTCCATTGATGATATAAAAGTTGCGGATATATCCAATCCGTTTGATATTTTCAGCAAACAGGCGATAAATAAGGCAAAAGAGGAAGAAAAGTTAAAATCAACTTTCAAGCCTGAAATTGCTCAGCCAACTTCGCTTGTCGAAGATGAAAAAACTGATACAGAAAGTATTACCGATAAAAGTCCGATTGTAAGCCCTAAAGAGGTTAATGTAATTGTTTCGGAAGAATCTATTGAGAAATCAAAAGAACCTGTTCTTGTAAACGATAATCAGACGAGCATCAAATATATCGGAGAGGCTTTCGATACATATATCATTGCAGAAAAAAACAATAAAGATATTCTTTTGATAGACAAACATGCCGCTCATGAGAGAATTATTTATGAAAAACTCAAAGCCGAAAAGGCTGCTGACTACAGGCAGATTTTACTTGCTCCTGTTACAGTCACTCTCGGAAAAACCGAGTATGATGCGGCAATTAATAATCTTGATATGTTTTCCGATTGCGGCTTTGAAGTTGAAGATTTCGGTAACAGTACGGTTATTGTAAGAAGTTCTCCGCAGTATATTCCGGCTGTTGAAATTGAAGATTGCATTACCGAGATGTCGGGCTACATTTCTCAGGGTAAAACCGATATCTTTACCGAAAAAATGGATTGGTTTTACAGCAATGTTGCTTGCCGTTCAGCTATAAAAGCAGGCAATAAAAGTACTCCTGAGGAGCTTATAGGGATTGTAAAACACCTTGAAGAACATCCTGAAATCAAGTATTGTCCTCACGGCAGACCGATTTGCATTGTTCTTACAAAGGGTGAAATTGAAAAACAGTTTGGCAGGGTGTGATTTTTTGGAAAAATCTATTAATACGGTTTCAATTGTCGGTCCTACCGCATCAGGCAAAACAAAACTTTCGGTTGAACTTGCAAAGCATTTTAACGGTGAAATCGTATCTGCCGATTCCATGCAGATTTATACGGGAATGCAGATTGCAACAGCCAAACCTACCAAAGAAGAGATGGACGGAATTCCTCATTATATGATGAACTTTCTTCCGCCTGATAAAACCTATTCGGTTGCGTCATATGTAACTGATGCTTCAAAATGTATAGCAGATATCCATTCAAGAGGCAAATTACCGTTTATTGTCGGCGGAACAGGTCTTTATGTTGATTCACTTCTGAACAATGTTTCTTTCAGTGATGATAAACGGGATGAAGATTATTGCTTAGAACTTCGCAAGATTGCCGAAGAACATGGAACAGACAGGTTGCTTGAAATGCTTGCAAAATTCGATCCGAAATCGGCAGACAGACTTCGTGAAAGCAGAAATCTAAAAAGAATAATCCGTGCCATTGAATTTTACAAAACAACAGGAAAAACTATTACGCAACAGATTGAAGAATCACATAAAATTCCGTCTCCGTATATAACTGTAAAAATCGGTCTTAATTGCCGTGACAGACAGGTGCTTTATGACAGAATAAACAAGCGTGTAGATATTATGCTTAAAGAAGGTTTACTTGAGGAGGCTGAACGGGTTATTAATTCCGACCTGAGCTATACATCAATAAAGGCGATAGGATACAAGGAATTGATTCCTTATTTTAAAGAAAATAAAAACCTGAATGATTGTGTTGAAAAATTGAAAATGGAAACCCGCAGATATGCGAAAAGACAAATTACTTGGTTTAAGCGGGATTCGGAGATTAATTGGATTTATATTGATGAATATAATTCATTTGAAGAAATATACAGTTATGCAAAGGCTGTAATCGAAAGAGGCTTACTTTATGGATAAATTGCTTTTCAGACGAATTTTGATGATTGCGTTATCAGTTCTTGCAGTTGTTTATGCCGCCTATCTTCTGATAAGTACAAATTTTAAAATGTATCCGACTGAAAATGCTGTTCAAACAACAGTTACGGATAAAATTTATTCAAACGGATTTATTATCCGTGATGAAAATATGATTCAGAATAATACTTCGGGTGTGCTTTCATATACAGTGCATGACGGTGATGAGGTAAAAGCCGGCGGTGAAATTGCAAAATCGTATGCAAATGATGATGATGCAGCTTCACAGTCAAAAATTAGCGCATTACAGGAACAGCTTTCCGATTTGCAGACACTTCAAAAAACAAGCACGGCCGGCAACATAGGTATTGATACTATCAACAACAATATAAATAATAATATCATTTCACAAATTCGCAGTATCAATGACGGCGATTTGGCAAATATTGATAATGTCACAAATAATCTGCTTTATTCAATAAACCAAAGACAGATTTACACAGGCAAAGCCACTAACTTTAATGACAGAATTTCAGAACTCCAGGCTGAAATAGCCACTCTTGAAGGCAAAACAGGAAAATCAACAGGTAATATTACGACTGAAAAATCAGGTTGTTTTCTCTCACATTGTGACGGATATGAAAATGCGCTTGATTACAATAATCTTGATCGTCTGACTCTTTCTGACCTTGATAATGTAAAGCAGACAAAAGTGTCCGGCAATATTGCAGGCAAGGTTGTAACGGGATTGAAATGGTATGTTGCCTGTAAGGTTACGGCTGATGAGGCAACAAGACTTTCTTTGTGGGACGGTTCCGCTACGGTACTGTTCTCTGACGCATCGTCTGAAAGCATTCCCGCCACTATCAAGAGGATTTATCAGGAATCAAAAGACAGCGATGCCCTTCTTATTCTTGAGTGTGACTATATGAATTCCGACCTTGCTCAGGCAAGACAGGAACCGATTGAAATAGGTCTTGGTTCATACACTGGCTTTGAGAATCAGCAAAAAGGCTATTCATGATGACTATGTAACAAAGACAACCTATGATGACAATGACAATAAACATACCGAACAGGTTAAGGTTCAGGGTGTATATGTTCTTCACGGAAGTGAAGTGAGATTCAAACAGATATCTATTCTGTATGCCGACGATGATTATGTTATTTGCGATCCGGAGCCGGACAGCAAAGACCTTGTTGACGGCACAACAGTTGAGTTATATGATCAGGTAATTCTTGAAGGAGATGATTTGTATGACGGAAAAGTTGTTAACTGACGTTGAATACAATTACAAATTTATTGATGAGCGAATAGCCGAGGCTGCCGAAAAGTCCGGAAGAAAGCGTGAGGATATTACATTTCTTGCCGCAACAAAAATGGTTGAACCTGAGGTTATTAACCACGCAATTTCACTTGGACTTGACCACATAGGTGAAAACAAGGTTCAGGAGCTTTTTGTCAAAGTATGATAAGTATAACCTTGACAACTGTTCTCTTCAGTTTATCGGTCACTTGCAGACAAACAAGGTAAGACAGATTATCGATAAGGTTGATCTTATCCAGTCTGTCGATTCAATAAAGCTTGCATCGGAAATTTCTAAACAGGCTTTAAAAATCAATAAAAACTGTGATGTTCTTGTTGAGGTAAATATCGGCAGAGAAGAAAACAAGTCAGGTGTTATGCCCGAACAGCTTGAAGAATTACTTTGTCAGATTGCCGAATTGGACGGTATTTCAGTTAAAGGTCTTATGGCAATACCTCCGATTTGTGAATCTTCACAGAAAATTTCTGAATTTTTCAATAAAATGCATAATATATTTATTGACATCTCGCAAAAAAAATTAGATAATATAGATATGAATATTCTTTCAATGGGTATGTCTGCCGATTATTACGAAGCTGTACTTGCAGGTGCAAATATGGTCAGAGTTGGTTCGGCATTATTCGGTGCAAGGAATTATACATAATTTTAGGAGGATTATATAATGGCTGGTTTTGTAGATAAGTTTAAACGCATGTGGGACGCCCCCGATGATGAGTATGAGTACGATGAATATGGTTATGCTGATGAAGGTGCAGAAGAAGACTATAAAGAAGAACCTGTAAGAAACACTAAAAAAGAAAGAGATCTCGGCGGCGGAAACAAGGTCGTAAACATTAATGCTACCACCAATCTTCAGGTTGGTTTATTCAAGCCTGAGCGTTTCGGCGAAGAAACCCGCACAATTGCCGATGAGCTTATGAAGGCTCACACAGTAGTTCTTAATCTTGAAGATACAAATAAAGATATGGCAAGAAGAATCCTTGATTTCCTCAGCGGTGTTGCGTATGCAAACCGTGGTAAAATCAAGCGTGTCGCTACAAATACATATATCATTATTCCGAGCAATGTTGACCTGACAGGCGACGATTTACTTGATGAGCTTGAGAACAACGGTGTTTACTTCGGATGATGACAAACAGCTGATTGCTCGGCTTAATAACGGTATTGACCTTTGTCTGACAAGACAGAAACCGTATTTTATGTCTTTTATGAGTGAAAGGAAACAAGCTCTTCTTGTTTCCGAACTTAAAAAAGCATATTTCGACAACTACCTTTTCTTTGGCGGGTATGATGATTCCGAGAGAAAAATGCTTGGTTTGTTTTTTGACGAACCGAGTACGAGTATGTTCCCGATATGCGGCATTGAATTTTCATTCAGAAAATGCGACCGACTCACTCATCGTGATTTTCTCGGTTCTTTGATGTCGCTCGGAATAGAGCGTGAAACTGTCGGGGATATTCTTGTTGAGGACGGACGGGCTGTTGTATTTGTAAAAACGGAATTGTCCGATTATGTCAAGTCGCAGATTTCAAAAGTCGGCAGAGTCGGCGTTAAGGTTGATGATGCTGATTTGTCAAAGCTTCCGCAGGGAAGAGGAGTAGAAGAAAAAACATTTATAGTTTCTTCTTTACGGCTTGATAATATTGTTGCCGCTGTATGTAAACTGTCACGAGAAAAAACAAAAACTGTCATTATGTCGGACAGCGTATGTGTTAATTTTGAAGAAACTAAAAATGTCAGTTTTAACCTAAAGGAAAATGATGTTTTTACAATTCGCGGAAAAGGCAAATTCGTTTTAAAAGGTATACTTGGAACTACAGGAAAAGGTCGAATGAGAATTTCGGTTATACATTATAAATAAGGAGTGCAGATAAATGCTTACAATTGATGAAATTAAAAATATAAGCTTCAGAAAAGCCACTCTTAACGGTGGTTACAGAGCTGAAGATGTTGACTCATTTATTGATGAAGTCATTGTTTCTTTTGAACAATTGAAGAAAGAAAAAACTAACCTTGTTCATAAGATTGATGTTCTTGCAACAAGAGTTGAACAGTACAGAGCAGATGAAGAAACAGTAAGAAACGCTTTGCTTGCTTCACAGAAGGTTGCTGATGCCTGCATAAGAGAAGCAAAGGAAAAGGCTGCAAAGATTGTTCGTGATGCTGAAACAAAGGCTCAGACTCTCCTTGTTGACGCAAACAATATGACTGCTGCCGAGAAAGAGCATTATTTACAGCTTCAGTCAGATGCGGCTAATCTCAGAAATGAACTTATTTCACTTTACAGTAAGCATATTAAGTCAATTGATGATCTTCCTTCAACCTCAGATGTTGAGGCTTCAAAAGCTGAACTTGACGAAAAGTATCCCACAGAGGATGTGACAGCTCCTGCACAGTCTCAGGTTGAAGACGATGTTAAGATTGCAGTACCTTCGGAAATGAAAGCTGAGCCGATTGCTGAAACTGAAGAAGTATCTGCTCATCCTAAAAGACAGAGCAAGTTCAGTCATCTCAAGTTCGGCGATAACTATGATGTAACTGCCGACTGATTTTTATTTAGATTTTAGATATTGGAGAGAATATAAAATGTCCCAGGATTATAATTCAACACTTAATCTTCCAAAGACAGACTTCCCTATGAGAGCAGGTCTACCGAAAAGCGAGCCTGTTACACTTCAAAATTGGGAAGATGAAAAGGTTTACGAAAATCTTATGAAAGTAAATGAGGGAAAGCCTCTGTTCATTCTTCATGACGGCCCTCCTTATGCTAACGGTGACATTCACCTTGGTCATGCACTTAATAAGATTCTTAAGGATTTTATCGTAAGATATAAGAATATGGCAGGCTTTAAAGCTCCGTATGTTCCGGGTTGGGATACACACGGACTTCCTACGGAACTTAAAGCAAGAAAGAAAGCCGGTATCGGTAATTCTGCTGAAATTTCTGTTGTTGAACTTCGTAAAATGTGCGAAGAGTTCGTAAAAGGCTACATTAACGACCAGCGCACGCAGTTTAAAAGACTTGGCGTAATCGGTGAATGGGATAAGCCGTACATCACTCTTAATCATGAGTTTGAGGCTGAACAGATCAGAGTGTTTGCAGAAATGGCTACAAAGGGCTATATCTACAAGGGCTTAAAGCCTGTTGATTGGGTGTCCGGAGTGTAAGACTGCTCTTGCCGAGGCTGAGATTGAGTATGCTGAAGATCCTTGCCATTCAATCTATGTAAAGTTTAATGTAACCGACGATAAGGGCGTTTTCTCAAATATGGGAATCGATCCTTCAAAGGTTAAGTTTGTAATCTGGACAACTACAACTTGGACACTCCCTGCGAATGTCGCAATTTGCGTAGGTCCGAGATTTGAATATTCTGTAATCAAAACAGGTGATGAATACCTTGTTATGGCGTCAGAACTTTATAAGTCTGCTCTTGATGAGGCAGGTATAACAGACTTTGAAGTTGTAGCAACGGTAAAGGGCAGTGAGCTTGAGTATATAAAAACAGCACATCCGTTCCTTGACAGAGAGTCCCTTGTTATCGTTGGTGAGCATGTAACTCTCGAAAGCGGTACAGGTTGTGTACACACAGCTCCCGGACACGGTGTTGACGACTACAATGTATGTCAGAATTACCCTGAGATTCCGATTATCTGTCCTGTTGATTCTAACGGTGTTCTTACAGAAGAAGCAGGTCAGTTTGCAGGTCTTACAACTGATGAGGCTAATAAGAAGATTGCCGCCTATCTTGAAGAAAACGGCTCACTTTTTGCATTAAAGAAAATTGTCCATCAGTATCCGCATTGCTGGAGATGTAAAACTCCTATCCTTTTCAGAGCAACAGACCAGTGGTTCTGTTCGGTTGACGATTTCAAGGATGAGGCTGTTGACGCTATCAATACGGTTAAGTGGATTCCTGCATGGGGCAAGGATAGAATTACATCAATGGTAAGAGAAAGAAAAGATTGGTGTATTTCCCGTCAAAGAAAATGGGGTGTTCCGATTCCGATTTTCTTCTGTAAGGATTGCGGAGAGGCTCTTATTGATAAGGATGCTATGCTTGCTGTTGCTGACTTATTCGGTAAAGAAGGCTCAAACGCTTGGTACAATCACACAGCCGCAGAGATTCTTCCTGACGGCACAAAGTGTAAAAAGTGCGGTTGTACTGAATTTGATAAAGAAAAAGATATTATGGATGTTTGGTTCGATAGCGGTTCATCACATGCCGCTGTTCTTGAACAGCGTGATAACCTTGAATCACCTGCTGACCTTTACCTTGAGGGTAACGACCAGTACAGAGGTTGGTTCCAGTCATCACTCCTTACATCCGTTGCTACAAGAGGCAGAGCACCTTACAAGGCTGTTCTTACTCACGGTATGATTCTTGACGATGAATCAAGAAAGATGAGTAAGTCACTTGGTAACGGCATCAGCCCACAGGATGTTATTAAGCAGTACGGTGCTGATGTACTCAGACTTTGGGTTGCATCAACCGACTATCAGACTGATGTTCATATTTCCAAGGATATCCTCAAGCAGATTTCCGAGTCATACAGAAAAATTAGAAATACCGCAAGATATATTCTCGGTAACATTTCTGACTTTAATCCCGATACAGATATGGTTGACTTTGACAAGGTGTTGCCGATTGATAAATGGGCACTTGCAAAGCTTAATGACCTTATCACAAAGGTTAGAACTTCATACGATAATTATGAGTTTCATATTGTATATCACAGCATTCACAACTTCTGTGTTGTTGATATGTCTAACTTCTATCTTGATGTTCTCAAGGACAGACTTTATACAGAAAAGGCTGACAGCCTCTCAAGAAGAGCCGCTCAGACCGTAATCTATGTTATCCTTGACGCAATGACAAGAATGATTGCTCCGCTCCTTGCGTATACATCAGATGAAATTTGGAAATACATGCCTCATTCCTCAAATGAGAATGCAGAACATGTTATCTTTAATGAGATTCCCGAAAACATCGCTATTGATGTTGACGATAAATTTATGGCTTTCTGGGACAGAATCCACGAACTTCGTGATAATGTTAAAAAGTCACTCGAATCCCTTATAAAGGATAAGACAATTAAGGGTTCGCTTGAAGCAAAGGTAACACTTTGTGCAGGCGGCGAAACACTTGAATTCCTTAAAAAGGCTGAGCCTGAGCTTTGTGCAGCATTCATAGTTTCCGAAGTTGAAATTGTTGATAACGGCGGTGAGCTTGAAATCAAACCTGAAAAAGCTGAGGGTGAAAAGTGCGAGCGTTGCTGGGCTATCAGCAAGACGGTGGGTCAGTGTGCAGAGCATCCTACAATCTGTTTCCGCTGTGTTCAGAATCTTAAATAATAACTGCTATTACAATAAATCGGTGTGATAAAACACACCGATTTATGTTTATGGAGGATAAAATGCCTGTTATTGCTCTTATAATCGGTGTGCTTTTAGCTGCCACTGATCAGATAATAAAATATTTTGTGCTTACCTATCTTCAGCCTGTAGGTTCGGTAACTGCCATTGACGGGTTACTCGATTTTACTTATGTTGAGAATCGAGGCGTTGCTTTCGGAATGTTTTCGGATATGCGTTGGTTTTTCGTAGCGGTTACTGTTGTTCTTATTGCAATAATAATATATATTATGTTTAAGAAGAAACCGTCAGGAAAGATGTTCTATATTTCTGCGGCACTTATAATCGGCGGCGGAATAGGTAATTTGATTGACAGGATTTTTTACGGTTTTGTAGTCGATTACATCAGCGTTTCATTCTTTCCCCCTGTTTGTAACTTTGCCGACTACTGCATTACAGTCGGAACACTACTTCTTATAGTTTATGTTCTGTTTTTCTCTAATGTTATGAAATCCGAAAAAAAGGTCAACAAAAGCAATGAATGAATTTAAACTTAATTGTGAAACAAGCGGTGTAAGACTTGATAAATTTATTTCGGATGCAAATATTGATTTATCACGCTCTGCTGCTGTTAATCTTATTGAGAACGGAGCTGTGCTTGTAAACGACTCTGTTGTTTCAAAAAAGCACAAGCTTTCGCAAGGTGATATTGTTGTTGTAAATGTTCCCGATCCGACGCCTTATGAGGCTAAAGCGGAAAATATTCCTCTTGATATAGTTTATGAAGATGAATGCTTGCTTGTTGTGAATAAGCCAAAGGGAATGGTGGTGCATCCTGCCGCTGGAAATTATGACGGTACTCTTGTAAATGCTTTGCTTTATCATTGCGGTGACAGCCTTTCGGGAATTAACGGCGTACTTCGTCCCGGCATTGTTCACCGTATCGACAAGGATACAAGCGGTCTTTTTGATTGTTGCAAAAAATGATTTTTGCTCACCGTTCTCTTGCAGAACAAATTAAGGAGCATTCTTTTACAAGGGAGTATGAGTCAATTGTATTTGGTAATCTGAAAGATGATGAGGGAACAGTTGACGCTCCAATCGGAAGAAATCCTAAAGACAGAAAGAAAATGTGTGTTATCGAAAAGAACAGCAAAAAAAATGCGGTTACTCATTATTCGGTAATAACAAGGTATAAAGGTTACACACATATAAAATGCAAGCTTGAAACAGGTCGTACTCATCAAATCAGAGTGCATATGGCTTATATAGGTCATCCCGTGTCGGGTGATAAGGTGTATGGCGTAAAGAATGAAAAAGTTGATTTTGAAGGACAATGCCTTCATGCAAGAAAAATCGGTTTTATTCATCCAAAAACCAATGAATATATTGAATTCACTTCCGAATTGCCTGATTATTTCAAAAAATATCTTAAAAAGCTTGAGAATATATCATCACATTAATCGGAGCTTTACGGGATGTATTCCGATTTTTTAAACTAAATTGAAAAAACACTTGCATTATTATTCCGTATGTGGTATTATATTAAAGCATTTGAAACCGTCGTAACTCTCGACGAGGTTCAAATAACGGTTTAACCGTCATTTTGATGTGACAGTCCGCTGCTCGTATGAGTAAGAATGTCGGAAAAATAAGGAGGATAAAAAATGGACGCATTAAAGACTATTGCTGCAGCAAGCGTGAAGGAAACAACACCTGAGTTCAGCGTAGGTGATACTGTAAAGGTATCAGTAAACATTCGTGAAGGCGAAAGAGAAAGAATCCAGATGTTTGAGGGTACTGTTATTGCTAAAAGAGGCAGTGGCGTAGCTGAAACATTTACTGTAAGAAGAGTAGCTTACGGCGTTGGTGTTGAAAGAGTATTCCCTCTCCATTCACCCAATGTTAAAGATGTACAGGTTGTTCGTTACGGTAAGGTTCGCAGAAGCAAGCTCTACTATCTCCGTGACAGAGTTGGTAAGGCTGCTAAGGTTAAAGAGCAGATTCGTAAGTAATTCACGAAATCAAAAGGGACTTTTAAAAGTCCCTTTTTTACTATTTTTCTTTATAGCAGGTGACAAAGTTGAAGAAAAGCAAAAATAATGTCAATGAGGCTAATATGGCTGTGCTTCAGCCTGAGGGTGTGAACGATTCTTCAGATATCAATCCTGAAATGTATGTGGATAAGAAACCGTCAATTTCCGAAAAACAATTTCTTGTTGCAAAAGAGGAAGGCGCAATGTCCGGTTTTTATGACTGGGTAAGATGTATCCTGTTTGCAATTTCGGTTGTTGTGGTTTGCCTTATCTTTTTGTTCCGCCTTGTTGATGTTGAAGGCAGATCAATGAATAACACACTTGCCACTAACGACAAGGTTATCGTAACAAATCTATTCTACACTCCACAAAATAACGATATCGTTGTTATTTCTCACGGTGCAGAGTATAACAGTCCGATTATTAAGCGTGTTATCGCTGTTGCGGGACAGACTGTTAAGGTCGATTATGACAACGACCAAATCATAGTTGACGGTGTTGTTCTTGATGAACCGTACATAGAGGGTTCAACCTACGGCAACAATATAGGCGACAATGAAATTCCGGAGGTTATTCCTGAGGGCAAAATTTTTGTTATGGGTGATAACAGAAAGGATTCAATGGACAGCCGCAGTACAAAAATCGGTCTTATAGATGTTGATGATGTAATCGGTAAGGCACAGTTTGTAGTTTATCCGTTTGACCACTTCGGCTATCTGTACTGATGCTAAAGATTGTAAAAATTTAATGTTAATTTAAATTTTGATATTGTGAAAAGCTTATTTCTGTTTTATAATAGAAATAAGCTTTATTTTTTTACGGAGGGTTATATGCCTCAAAAACATAAAAATAATAAAATCAGAATTAAAATTAATGATAAAAAAATCACGAATTATATGTTTGATTTTACACGGACAATAATTTTTGTGTTTGCAATTATATCAGTAGCGTTTACTTTTATCATCAGAGATGCCAATGTTGTAGGAAATTCGATGCTTGACACGCTCCACAGCGATGATAAAATTTTCATTACAAATTTTATGTATGAACCAAAATGCGGCGATATTGTAGCTATCAACGCTGAAAATCAGATTGAAAAGAGAATTATAAAACGGGTTATAGCCGTTGAAGGACAGACGCTTGTCGTGGATTACAGTAAAAATGCAGTTTATGTTGACGGTATAAAAATTGATGAACCGTATGTTTCTTCTTTAACACGAGAGCCGTCAAATCCATTGCAAATTCCGTATGTTATCCCTGAAGGTTATGTCTTTGTAATGGGTGATAACAGAATTATTTCTCTTGACAGCCGTGATAAGAGTATAGGCCTTGTGTCTGTCGATGATGTAATCGGAAAAGCACAATTTATATTTTTCCCGCTTGACAGATTCAAGTATTTATATTAACAGAAATTTTTAAAGGATGTACATATATGAGCGAAATGCAGACTATTCAATGGTTCCCCGGTCATATGACCAAAACAAAAAGACAGATTCAGTCAAGTCTTAAACTTGTTGATGCTGTCGCAGAAATTATTGATGCAAGAATTCCTGTTAGCAGTCGTAACCCCGACCTTGCAAAAACTTGTTCAGAACAAGCCGAGAGTTATTCTTCTCAATAAATGCGATATGGCTAATCAAACTGCTACGAAAATGTGGATTGACTATTTTAAAAAGCAGAATCTTGTTGCTATCCCGGTTGACTGTAAAAGCGGCAGAGGCCTTGACAAATTTGCACCTGCCGTAAATACGGTTATGAGCCATAAGATTGCAAGATTAAAAGAAAAAGGAATGGTAAATCCCACAATCAGAATTATGATTGTCGGTATTCCGAATGTAGGCAAATCTTCTTTTATCAATAAAATGGTAAAGAAGAACCGTGCAAAGGTTGAGGACAGACCGGGCGTTACAAGAGGTAATCAATGGTATACAATTGCAAAGAACCTTGAAATGCTTGATACTCCGGGTGTGCTTTGGCCAAAGTTTGACGATAAGACAGTCGGAGAGCATCTTGCGTTCACAGGTGCGGTTAAAGACCAAATTCTTGATATCGAACTTTTGGCGGTGAGACTTCTTGATTTCATCAAGGAACTCAAGCCTGCTGATTTTATAACAAGATTTAAATTAGAAAACGAAGATATCGAAAATATTGATTCATACGAGCTTTTGAAAATGATTGGCAAAAAGAGAGGTATGCTTGTTTCAGGCGGTGAGATAGATACCGAGAGAGCCGGGTCAATTATGTTGCTTGATGAATTCAGAAGTGCAAAGCTTGGCAGAATTACAGTTGAAATGCCGCAGGGGAGATAACAATGGATTGGCTTGAATATGAAAATAAAAATATTGCAAGAGGTTTTCTGAATATCTGCGGTGTTGATGAAGCCGGCAGAGGACCGCTTTGCAGGGACCTGTGTGTGCCGCCGCAGTTATACTTCCCGAAAATACCGTTATTGAAGGAGTCAATGATTCAAAAAAGCTTTCTGAAAAAAAGAGAGAGGCTTTGTTTGATGTAATAAAGGAACAGGCCTTGGCATACAGCATTGCATTTGCAAGCGTTGAAGAAATTGAGAAAATGAATATTCTTAATGCTGCTATGCTTGCAATGAAACGGGCAGTTGAAGGACTTGAACCAAGTGCTGATTATGCTATGATTGACGGCAACAGAATGCCTCCGTTGTCAATTGAAGGCGAATGTATTGTAAAAGGTGATGCAAAGTCAATGTCAATTGCCTGTGCGTCAATTCTTGCCAAGGTATCAAGGGATAGACTTCTTTATGAATACGACAAAGAATTTCCTCAGTACCTATTTGCAAAGCATAAGGGTTACGGCACAAAGGCTCATATTGAGGCGATTCTTAAATACGGACCGTGTAAGTATCACAGACCGAGCTTCTTGAAGAAAATATATAATAAGAAATGATTTTTACTACTAAACAAACAGGTGATAAGGGAGAGGCTTATGCCGCAAAATATCTGAAAAAGCATAAGTATAAAATTATTGCCAGAAATTATAAAAAGCCTTACGGCGAAATAGATATCATAGCCGAGAATAAGGAAGTAATTGTCTTTGTTGAGGTTAAAACAAGAAAAGAGAATTCTCTTACACAACCCGTTGATGCGGTTAATCGTAAAAAGCAGATGAAAATTTTAAAAACTGCCGATATGTATATGTATGAAAACAATATAGATAAAGAATGTCGATTTGATGTATGCGAAGTTTTTGTCAACAGTGATAAATCTTAAACTTGTCGGCATTAACTATATTGAAGATGCATTCTGACGGGAGGTTGCCATGAATTTTTTTGACTTGCATTGTGACACGCTCTATAAGGCAGTAACCGAAAAGTCCGAACTGGATAATCCCTCATATGAAGTGAAATTAAACAACAATTCCAAATCCCACAGGTTGCAGTGCTATGCTATATGGTTGCCCGACACGCTTGACGGTAATGAGGCGGAAAAATTGTTCTTTGAATCGGCTGATTACCTGAAATCCGAATGTAACCGACTTGGAATTGAATTGTTAGGTATCGGTGAATTCACAGACAATGCTTTTTCAAAGTATAGAAACTCAGCGTTTTTTACAGTAGAAAACGGAAAAGCATTGAACGGCAAAATCGAGAATGTAAAGCGATTTGCAGAACTCGGCGTCAGAATAATGACTCTCACATGGAATGAGATGAACGAGATTGGTTCAGGTGTTTTATCGGAAGATAAATGCGGTTTAACTGACTTCGGAAAACTTGCAGTAGCCGAAATGGAAAAGTACGGTATTGTAATTGATATATCCCATGCAAGCGATGGACTGTTTTATGATGTTGTCAATCAGACGAATAAGCCGTTTATCGCAACTCATTCAGATTCACGGACAATTACTCAAAATCCGAGAAATCTTACAGATGAGCAGATTAAAATTATAATACAGAGAGGCGGACTTATAGGTCTAAATTTGCACAATGCTTTTCTTAATAATAATCCGGATAAAGCATGCATGAACGATATTTTAAAAGCATTGCGAATATATGCTGTCACTCGGATGTGAAAATTCTCTTTGCTTCGGTACGGATTTTGACGGCTGCGATTTGCCGAGGGATATTGTCGGAAGCGATTCAATCGGCGAAATTTATGAACTTTTTCTTGGAAATAACTACAACGAAAGCGTTTTGAAAAAGATTTTTTACGAAAATGCGTATAATTTCTTTGAAAACTTTGACAATCAGCGAATAATGTAGTAAAATACTTGATGTTTAAAGCAATTTGAAAGGAAGATTTCAATGTTATACAACAGCACACAAAATGCCAAAGAAGTAGTTTCTGCGGCACAGGCCATTGCACAGGGTATTTCAAAGGACGGCGGTCTTTTTGTACCGCAGGAATTTCCTAAGTATGATGAAAATACCTTCAAGGCACTTTTGAAAACAGATTACAAAGGAAGAGCAAAGAAAGTATTTTCTGATTTTCTTTCTGATTTCACAGAAGAGGAAATCAGCGACTGCGTAGAAAAAGGCTTATACAGCTCAGAAATTCGGCGGTGAAAATCCTGCTCCTATTTCATACTGTAATCTTGACGGAACAACCCTGAATATTCTTGAAGTCTGGCATGGTCTCTACATGTGCGTTTAAGGATATGGCACTCCAGATTCTCCCGCATCTTCTCACAAAGTCACTCAAGAAGAAATATGACGGCAAGACGGCTGTTATTCTCGTTGCTACATCAGGCGATACAGGCAAGGCTGCTCTTGAAGGCTTTAAAGATGTTGACCACACAAAGATTGTTGTTTTCTATCCTGTTGACGGTGTAAGTCCGATGCAGAAGCATCAGATGAATACTCAGGAAGGTGAAAATGTTCGTGTTTGTGCAATCAAGGGTAACTTTGATGACGCTCAGACAGGTGTTAAGAAGATATTCACTACACCTTCGGTTGCAGAAAAGCTCGCTGAGAATAATATGCTTTTCTCATCAGCAAACTCAATCAACTGGGGCAGACTTCTTCCGCAGATTGTTTACTATATTTCGGCTTACTGCGATCTTGTAAATGACGGTAAAATCGAGCTTGGTGACAAAATTAATGTTGTTGTTCCGACAGGTAACTTCGGTAACATCCTTGCATCATACTATGCAAGTCTCATGGGACTTCCAATCAACAAGTTCATTTGTGCGTCAAACTCTAATAATGTTCTTACAGATTTTATCAAAACAGGCGTTTATGATAAGAACAGAAACTTCTATACAACAATTTCACCTTCAATGGATATCCTTGTTTCAAGTAACCTTGAACGACTTCTCTACAAGCTTTCAGGTGATAATGACGAAGTTACAAGAGGCTGGATGAATGCACTCAAATCAGAAGGCAAGTATGAAGTAAGTGATGATGTAAAGGCTGTTATCAACGAAAAGTTCTACGGCGGATTCTGTGATGATAAGAACACAGAGGCTACCATTCACGAGATGTTTGAACAGGATAAGTACCTTTGCGACACTCACACAGCTGTTGCAATCAATGTGTACAAGCAGTATGTTGAGGAAACAGGCGACAAGACACCATCTGTAATTGCGTCAACTGCAAGTCCGTATAAATTCTCTAAGGCTGTTCTTGAGGCTGTTGAACCAAACGCAACACTTCCTGAAACAGAATTTGATATGGTTGATGAACTTCATAAGGTTTCCGGTGCCGAAGTGCCTGCACCTCTTGCAAATCTTAAAAATAAAACGGCTCGATTCTCTGATGTTACAGAAGTTAGTGATATGGAGAATTATGTTCTCGGAGCACTCGGTATAGATTAATGGCATTATTTGCTATAGCGGATTTACATCTTTCACTTGGTGAAGATAAGCCTATGGATGTTTTCGCAGGCTGGAACGATTATACTTCAAGACTTGAAAATAACTGGAGAAAGCTTGTTACCGATAATGACACGGTTGTTGTGTCTGGCGATATTTCCTGGGCAATGAAGCTTGAAGAAACTCTTACGGATTTTACTTTCATAGAAAATCTTCCCGGTAAGAAAATTTTCAATAAAGGCAATCACGATTATTGGTGGAGCACCAAGACAAAAATGGATGTGTTTCTGAAAAATAATTCACTTGATTCGATATCTATCCTTTTCAATAATTCATATGTTGTTGACGATTACGCAATTTGCGGTACAAGAGGATGGTTTCTTGAGAATGAATCTCAAAATGATATAAAAGTCCTGAACAGGGAAGTCGGCAGACTTGAAATGTCAATACAATCAGCTATAAAAACAGGAAAGGAACCAATAGTGTTTTTACATTATCCCCCTGTTTACGGAACAACAAAGTGTGACGAAATATTTAATGTTCTTTTGAAATATGACATCAAAAAATGTTATTACGGACACCTTCATGGAAAAAAGAATATGAGGTTTGCAATTGAAGGTGAATACGAAGGTATTGATTTTAAGCTGATTTCTTGTGACAGGTTGTCATTTATGCCAATTTTAGTCAGATAAATTCTGTATTTTCTATTGGCAAAATTATTTTGTTGTGATATAATAAGATGATTTCTTGATTTTGAATTTAAACTTTGGAGGAATATTAAAATGGCATTAAAGGAATGTACAAAAAAAGAACAGGCTAATTCATATGAATTAGAGGTTAATGTTGACGGTGAAACTTTTGGTAACGCTGTTAACAGAGTTTATAAAAAGCAGGTTAAAAGCATCAATATCCCCGGTTTCAGAAAGGGCAAAGCTCCCCGTCATGTAATTGAGAAAATGTACGGTTCGGAAGTGTTCTATGAAGATGCTATGCAGGATTGTTATCCGGACGCTCTTTATGAGGCTGCTAAAGAAGCAGGTATCAAGATAGTTTCGGTTGAAACTCTTGAGGCTATTGAGGCAAGCAAAGAAGGTTTCTCATTCAAGGCTAATGTTGTTGTTGAGCCTGAAATGGAAATTAATAACTACCTCGGCATTGAAGTTACAAAGAAGTCAACAGAAGTTACAGACGAACTCGTTGACGAAGAAATTGAGAAGGTTCGTGACCGCAACTCAAGAATGCTAACTGTTGACGACAGAGCTGCTCAGAATGATGATGTAGCTGTTATTGACTTTGAGGGTTTTGTTGACGGTGAAGCGTTCGAAGGCGGTAAGGCTGAAAACTACAACCTTAAGCTTGGATCAGGCAACTTTATCCCCGGCTTTGAGGAGCAGATTGTAGGTCACAAGACAGGTGAAGAGTTTACAATCACAGTTAAGTTCCCGGATGATTATCAGGCTGAAGAGCTTAAAGGTAAGGAAGCTGAATTCAAAATCAACCTTCACGAAATTAAGACTAAGGAACTTCCGGAAGTCGATGATGAGTTTGTAAAGGATGTTTCCGATAAGGAAACACTTGATGAGTACAAGGCTGAGCTTAAAGAAACTGTTGCTAAACGCCTTCAGGATGAGGCTGACAAGGATATTGACAATCAAATTTCCGAAAAGCTTATGGAACTCCTTGAGGGTGAAATTCCTGAGGCAATGTATGATAATCAGGCTAACGAGATGGTAAGAGAATTTGATATGCGTCTCCGTTCACAGGGCCTTGATATGAAGACATATATGCAGTACATGGGTATGGATGCAAACGCACTCAAGGGTATGTATAAAGAAGAGGCTGAAAAGAGAGTTAAGTTAAGACTTGCTCTTGAAGCAGTTGCAAGAAAAGAAAATATTGAAGTTACAGAGGCTGACCTTGATGCTGAATACGGCAAAATGGCTGAGGCTTACAAGATGGATGTTGATAAGGTTAAGGAGGCTGTTCCTGCTGAATCACTCACAGAAGATGTTAAGGTTGAAAAGGCTCTTAATCTCGTAAAGGACAAAGCTGTTATTAAGTAATTTGAATATTTTTCTTATATCTGTTAATCACTATTTAAGAAAGGTTATGATTAAATGGCATTAGTACCATATGTTATCGAACAGTCAAGCAGGGGCGAACGCTCTTTTGATATCTATTCCCGTCTTCTTGAAGACAGAATTGTTATGCTTAACGAAGAGGTAAACAGTGCAAGTGCAAGCGTTGTAGTTGCTCAGTTGCTTTACCTTGAAAGTAAAGATCCGACAAAGGATATCAGTCTTTACATCAACAGTCCTGGCGGCAGCGTAACAGACGGCTTTGCTATTTTTGATACAATGAATTACATCAAGTGTGATGTTTCCACAATCTGTATGGGTATGGCTGCAAGTATGGGTGCATTCCTTCTTGCCGCAGGCGCTAAGGGTAAGCGTCTTGCACTTCCTAACAGTGACATTATGATTCACCAGCCTTCAGGCGGTGCTCAGGGTCAGGCTACTGACATGGAAATTCACACAAGACACATTCTTGATATGAAAAAACGACTCAATCAGATTCTTGCTGACAACACAGGTCAGCCGATTGATGTTATTGCAAAGGATACCAATCGTGATAACTTCATGACTGCACAGCAGGCACTTGAGTATGGTTTGATTGATAAGGTTATCGAAAAAAGATAAAGGTGAGGTAAACTGATGGCTAACAAAAATAACGAAGATATTTATTGCTCTTTCTGCGGAAAACCTCAGGAGATGGCAGGCAGACTTATTGCCGGCAACGGTGTCTATATTTGTGACCGGTGTGTTGAGCTCTGCATGAATATTCTTCGCGAATCAGGCGAGCTTGAACGTGAAAATGAAAATAAACTTTCAAAATCGGGAGAACCTCAGACCCCCGAACTGTCCGTTGATGAACTTTTAAAACCAAAGGAAATCAAGGCAATTCTTGATGAATATGTTATCGGACAGGATCATGCAAAAGTTACCCTGAGCGTTGCTGTTTACAATCACTATAAGCGTGCTTTTTCAAATGATGAGAGCGTAGATTTCGCTAAGAGTAATGTGTTGCTTCTCGGCCCTGACAGGTGTCGGTAAGACATTACTTGCTCAGACGCTTGCAAAGGCTCTTGATGTTCCTTTTGCAATTGCCGATGCAACTACGCTGACCGAAGCAGGTTATGTCGGTGAGGATGTAGAGAACATTCTCTTAAAACTTATTCAGGCAGCCGATTTTGATATTGAAAAGGCAGAGCACGGCATAATTTACATTGATGAAATTGATAAAATTGCGAGAAAATCCGAAAACCCCTCTATTACACGAGATGTAAGCGGTGAGGGAGTTCAGCAGGCTTTGCTTAAGATTGTTGAGGGAACTGTATCCAATGTTCCGCCACAGGGTGGCAGAAAACATCCGCAACAGGAATATTTACAGATTGATACTAAGAATATTCTTTTTATCTGCGGCGGTGCATTTGACGGTCTTGAAAAGATAGTTGAAAAGCGTAAGGGTTCTTCTGTTATAGGTTTTGAGTCACTTGTTCAGTCAAAGCAGGAGCTTGATTCGACCGATTGGATGAAAGAGGTCACAGCTCATGATCTTGTAAAGTACGGAATTATTCCTGAGCTCATCGGTCGTCTGCCTGTTATTACTGCTTTGAGCGGCCTTGACACGGATGCACTTGTCAAGATTCTTACTGTTCCGAAAAACTCTATTGTTCAGCAGTACAAGAAACTTTTTGAACTTGATGGTGTTGAACTTCTTTTTGAAGAAGAGGCACTCAGAGCTATTGCACAACAGGCACAGGATCAGCATACAGGTGCAAGAGGACTTCGAGGAATTATGGAAGATATTCTTACAGACCTTATGTTTGAGGCTCCGTCTGATCCTACTATTGATAAGATTATTATTACAGAGGGTGTTATCAAAAACGGTGCTGCTCCGCAAATTACTCGCAAAAAGGACTTGTTACAGACAAATTCCGTAAAATTGACTCAAAAAGATGCAAAGAAGCGTCAGAAGCGCAGCACAGCGTCTTGATATTGTGAATTAAAGCTGTATTGCAATTACAATACAGCTTTTTGCTTTTATGAAAGGAATTTAAATGGATTTTGATATGCAAAAAAATCTGACTCTCCCTGTTCTTCCGTTGCGAGGGTTGGTGGTTTTTCCAAAATCACTTATTCATTTTGATGTTGGACGGAAAAAGAGTATTACGGCTATAAATAAAGCTATGAAAGCCGATCAACTTGTTTTTCTTACTTCTCAGAAGGATGCCGCAATAAACGAACCGGATATATTTGATGTTTATGACACGGGCGTAATTGCCAAGGTTGTACAGGTCTTGAAACAGCCTGAAAATACTACACGAATTGTAATCGAAGGTCAATGCAGGGCTACAATTATAAATCCTGTTTTTGACGAAAAGTGTCTTGTTGCAGAAGTTAAACCGTATGAGGAAGAAAGCGAGTATCTTACAGCAAGAGATTCCGCTCTTATGCGAACCGTAAAAAATGAATTTGACAAGTATCTTGAGATTTCTCCGAAGATGCCGTCGGATATTATTTTTAAGGTTGCCCTTTGCAAAAAGACCGGGTGAACTTGCCGATTTTATCACAGCTAATCTCATTCTTGACTACAGAGTTAAACAGTCGATTCTTGAAACTTTCCCAGAATCCGAAAGACTTGAATCTGTTCTTGATGTACTTGTAAATGAAAATTTTGTTCTTAAACTTGAGGACGAAATATCTCAAAAAGCTAAAATGAGAATTGATGAAAATCAGCGTGATTATTTTCTTCGTGAACAGAAAAAAAAGAGCAATCGAGGAAGAGCTCGGTGAAGATGACTCACCGATTGACGATGCTGAAAACTATGTCGATAAAATTGAGAAGCTTAACCTTGACGAAAAATCTGCCGACATTCTTTATAAAGAATGTAAGAAACTCAGCAAAATGCCTTATGGCAGTCAGGAAGCGGCTGTGATTCGTACATATCTTGATACGGTTCTTGATTTGCCGTGGAATAAGTCATCTAAAGATAAAATCGTTATATCTAAAGTTCAGAAGGCTCTTGATAAGACTCACTATGGACTTGACAAAGTTAAAAAGAGAATCATTGAACAGCTTGCCGTTCGTGTGTTAAGTGAAAAGCAAAAGGGACAGATCATCTGTCTTGCAGGACCTCCGGGTGTCGGTAAAACCTCAATTGCTCAGTCGATTGCAAAGGCAATAGGCAGAAAAAGTGAAAGAATCGCTCTTGGCGGCGTTCGTGACGAGGCTGAAATCAGAGGTCACAGAAAGACTTATATCGGTTCGATGCCGGGTAGAATTATTAATGCATTGCAACATGCCGGCACTAATAATCCTGTACTTATTCTTGACGAGATAGACAAGCTTGCCGCTGATTATAAGGGCGATCCAACATCGGCATTGCTTGAGGTTCTTGATATCGAACAGAATAATAAGTTTGTTGATCACTACATTGAACTTCCGTTTGATTTGTCAAATGTGATGTTTATTACAACTGCAAATGACATTTCAGCTATTCCGGCGCCGCTCCGTGACAGAATGGAAATTATAGAAATCAGCAGTTATACAAGAGAAGAGAAATTCCATATTGCAAAGAAGCACCTCATTCCTAAACAGCTTGAGGAGTGTGGTTTTACTTCAAAGGAACTCAAATTCACTCAGAAAGCCATATACGCTCTCATAGACTTCTATACGAGAGAAGCCGGCGTAAGAACGCTTGAAAGGCTTATTGCATCAGTGATGAGAAAATGTGCCGTTGAAAAGCTTACAGAGGGTACAGAAGTATTCAAGATTGACGAAAAAGAGATAGAAAGATTTTTAGGCCATAAAAAGTTTATTCCTGATTCACTTGCCAAAATGGATGAAATCGGAATAGTAAACGGACTTGCATGGACCTCTGTAGGCGGAGAAATCTTACCTATTGAAGTTGCCGTTATGGAGGGTACAGGAAAGATTGAACTTACAGGTTCTCTCGGTGATGTTATGCAGGAGTCTGCTAAAACAGCAATCACCTGTATTAGAAGTCATGCGGCGGTTCTTGGAATTGATTCCGATTTTTACAAAAACAAGGATATTCATATTCATGCTCCCGAGGGTGCTGTTCCAAAGGACGGACCGTCTGCAGGGATTACAATGGCAACCGCAATTTACTCAGCGCTGACTTTAAAGCCTGTAAGACACGATATAGCAATGACAGGTGAAATTACCCTCAGAGGGAATGTTCTTCCTATAGGCGGTCTTAAAGAGAAAAGCATGGCTGCTTTTAAAAACGGAATTACAACAGTAATCATTCCAAAGGATAACGAACCTGATCTTGAAGATGTAGATAAGGCGGTTCTTGAAAAGGTTAAGTTTATTCCTGTTAGGAATTTTTCGGAGGTAGTTGCACTTGCGGTGAATAATACCGTGAGAATTACCGATAACCAATGGAATGGAATTGATATGACAGCAGTTCGTTCTGCAACGAAAACTGTAAACGCAGTAAAACAGTGAAAGAGAGGGATTTTATGAACTTTAATGAAGTCGCTTTTGAATTTGCGGCAGGTCGTGTTGATCAGTTGCCGGAATCGGATATGCCTGAAATTGTATTTTCAGGTCATTCAAATGTAGGAAAATCCTCTCTTATCAATAAACTTGTTCAGAGAAAAGCCCTTGCAAGGGTAAGCGCTCAGCCGGGCAAAACGGCTACCATTAATTTTTATAAGCTCAAAGAGTTTCGTATGGTTGATTTGCCGGGCTACGGTTATGCAAAGGTTTCAAAAGCAGAAAAAGACAGATGGGCAAAGCTTGTGGAAGGCTATTTTGCACAGGACAGACAGCGTCCGCTCGTTATTCAGATTCTTGACTTGCGTCATCCTCCGACTGATGATGACTTGCATATGATAGATTTCCTTTACAGAGGCGGATTTAACTTTGCCGCAGTTCTTACAAAGAGTGATAAACTCAAAAAGACTGCGTTTGAAAAGCAGATTGAGTATTATAAGGACATTTTCAGTACAATTGAACATGTTCCGCTGATACCGTTTTCTGCACAAACAGGCTTCGGAAATGATGAAATAAGGAAACTTATTGAAACTTCAATAGCAAATTTTAAAAATACGGAGGTATGAGTAAAATGTTCGTTAGCGAATGTCTTAATGTGAACAATAAGGGACATCTCACAATCGGCGGTTGCGATACACTCGAACTTGCCAAAGAATTTGGTACACCCTTATATGTTCTTGACGAAACAACAATCAGAAATGTGTGCAAGGCTTATGTAAAGTCCTTTGAAAAGTATTATCACGGTAACGGTATGCCGTTGTATGCGAGTAAGGCTCTTTCCTGTAAGGAGCTTTGCAGAATGTGCAAAGGAAGAGGGACTCGGTCTTGATGTAGTATCAGGCGGTGAGATTTATACAGCCGTACAGGCAGGTTTCCCGATGGAAAAAGTTCACTTCCACGGAAACAATAAAACTGCTGATGAAATCAGATTTGCACTTGAATCTAATGTAGGAAAGTTCGTTGTTGATAACCTTTACGAACTTGAGCTTCTCAATGAAATTTGCGGTGAAATGGGTAAGAAGGCTAATATTTCTTTTAGAATTAAGCCCGGTGTAGACGCTCATACTCATAACTTCATCAGAACAGGTCAGATTGATTCAAAATTCGGTTTTGCTCTTGAAACAGGCGAAGCTTTTGAGGCAGTTAAAAAGGCACAGAAGTACGATAATGTAAATCTTACGGAACTTCATTGCCACATCGGTTCACAGATTTTTGATATTGATCCGTTTGTCACTGCTGCTGAAATTATGCTTGACTTTATGGGCAAGATTCATGATGAGCTTGGAATCGTTATTTCAGAGCTTAACCTCGGCGGCGGTTTTGGTATTATGTACACAAAGGATGATGAACCTGTTCCTTACGAAAACTATATGGAAAAGGTTTCTGAGGCTGTTAAGGCAAAGGCTAAAGAACACGGACTTCCTGTTCCGTATATCTTTATTGAGCCGGGTCGTTCAATTGTCGGCGAAGCAGGTATTACACTTTACAAAGTTGGCGGCAAAAAGGAAATTCCTAATGTAAGAACATATGTATCCGTTGACGGTGGTATGACTGATAATATTAGGTATGCACTTTATCAGTCTGCTTATACCGTAGTAAATGCAGGTAAGGCTGACAAAGAGCCTGATGAAATCGTAACGGTAGCAGGTAAGTGTTGCGAGAGCGGCGACCTCGTTCAGGAGCATACAAAGGTTGCTAAGGTTGAAGTAGGCGATACACTTGCTGTTCTTTCAACAGGTGCTTATAACTATTCTATGGCGTCAAATTATAACAGAATCCCTCGTCCTGCAATCGTAATGGTTAAAGATGGCAAGGCAAGAGTTGTTGTTAAGCGTGAAAGCTACGAGGATATAGTAAAGAACGATATCTGATAATTGAATTTTAATTATTGTGCAACACCGAATCGTTTAATTGTGTTCGGTGTTGTGTTGTGCAGATTAGCGCATAGATTCGGAGTGGAGTATTGTGTTTAGGATAAGAAGTTTTTTTAAGGAACTTGAGCCGACACGACAGATGTCTGAGGCATTTAGAAATTGCATATTTCTTGCGTTATCAGGCGGATTTCAGGATGCATATACATATTTTACCCGTGACGGAGTATTTGCAAATGCACAGACGGGTAACGTTGTGCTTATGAGTACAAATTTTATGACAGGAAAGTGGGGAGAGGGGCTTAAATATCTTTTTCCTATTCTTGCATTTGCGTTAGGTGTCCTTGTAGCTGATTTGATACAGAAAAAATTCAAGTATTTCAAAAAGATACATTGGAGACAGGGAATACTCTTGTTTGAAATTATCATATTATTTGCGGTTGGATTCATGCCGAAGAGTATGGATACCGTTGCGGCGGTAATTGTATCGTTTTCCTGTGCAATGCAGGTTTCAGACTTTCAGAAAAGTCAGAGGATATTCTATGCCAGTACGATGTGTATAGGTAATTTGAGAAGCGGTACGGCTGCTCTGTCAGGTTTTATTCACGAAAGAAAGCCCGAACAGCTCAGACAGGCAATGTATTATTTTGGTGTTATATTTTTCTTTGCAGTTGGAGCAGGTCTGGGAGGAAATCTTTCGTTATCGTTTGGAACGCATATAATATGGGTTTCATGCGGATTGCTTCTTGTAAGTTTTCTGATGATGTTTAAAGAAAAAATTCAATAATTCGGCAATTTTATATAGCAATAAAGCCGTCGTCAATACTCGGATTTGGTATTGACGACGGCTTTATTTACAAATTTTTCTATTCCGAGAATATAATCACTTGAAGTTTTATAAAGACAACAAAGTGTTATCAGATGCCTGATAGGCAGTTCTCGTTTTCCATTTTCGTATTTGCTGTATTGTTCCTGCCTCGTGTGAAGCATGAATGCAATTTGCCCTTGTGTGTATCCGTTTTTGACTCTTAATTCTTTTAATCTTTTGCAGTAGTCCATATAAATCACCTTCAAAAATATTACAAATAGTATTACTAATAGGATTTTATCATAAAATATGTCCGTTTGCAACTAAAATTTAATTGTTAAATCAAATATGAATTATACAAAATATTGTAATGCAAATGAAATTCTTGGATTCATAAATACATTTTCATAAAATTCAGCTCGTAAAATGTACGAAAATGCAACTAAACTTGGGAGATTTGTAAAATTAATTGCAGAAAAGGAATGAAATCGGCTGTTTTTTCAATAATTTTAAAAAAATTTGCAAGAAACTCACAAAAAAGATATTGCAAAATCGTTGAAAGTATAGTATTATTAATATGTTGATTGTAGTGCTTTACTGTGCTACAGCATAATCGGAATTTTTTCCGTATAATTTATGCGAATTTTATTAAGGAGGACTTACTTATGTCATATGTAAGTGAACAGCTTGAAAAGCTGAAAGCAAAAAAACGCAAATGAGCCTGAGTTTATTCAGGCTGCTACCGAAGTTCTTACTTCACTTGAGCCCGTTTTCGAGCAGAATCCAAAGTATGAAGAGAATGGTATTCTCGAAAGAATTACAGAGCCTGAAAGAGTTATTATGTTTAGAGTACCTTGGGTTGATGACAACGGCAAGGTTCAGGTTAACCGTGGCCTCCGTGTTCAGTTCAACAGTGCTATTGGACCTTACAAGGGTGGTTTAAGACTTCATCCGTCAGTAAACCTCGGCGTTATTAAGTTTCTCGGTTTCGAGCAGATTTTCAAGAACTCACTTACAGGTCTTCCTATCGGCGGCGGTAAGGGTGGCTCTGACTTTGATCCTAAGGGCAAGAGCGACAGAGAAGTTATGGCATTCTGCCAGAGCTTTATGACAGAGCTTTGTAAGCACATCGGTGCTGACACAGATGTTCCTGCCGGTGATATCGGTACAGGTGCTCGTGAGATCGGTTATATGTTCGGTCAGTATAAGAGAATCAGAAATGTATATGAAGGCGTTCTTACAGGTAAGGGTCTCAACTGGGGCGGTTCACTCGCAAGAACAGAGGCTACAGGTTATGGCCTTCTTTATCTTACAGAGGCTATGCTTAAGGATAACGGCAAGGACATCAAGGGTGCTACTGTTTGCGTATCAGGTGCAGGTAATGTTGCTATCTATGCAACAGAAAAGGCTACAGAGCTTGGTGCTAAGGTAGTTACAATGGCTGATTCAACAGGTTGGATTTATGATGCTGAAGGTATCGACCTTGATGCTATTAAGGAAATCAAGGAAGTTAAAAGACAGCGTCTTACAGAGTATAAGAACTATCGTCCTAACTCAGAGTACCACGAAGGCAAATTCGATTGGTCAGTTAAGTGTGATGTTGCACTTCCATGTGCTACACAGAATGAGCTTAACGAAGAAGATGCTAAAAGACTTATCGCTAACGGTTGCTATGCTGTTGCCGAAGGCGCTAACATGCCTACAACTCTTGAGGCTACAAAGCTTCTCCAGAAATCCGGCATTCTCTTTGCACCGGGTAAGGCTGCTAATGCAGGCGGTGTAGCTACATCAGCTCTTGAGATGAGCCAGAACTCACAGCGTCTTTCATGGACATTTGAAGAAGTTGACGCTAAGCTCAAGAACATTATGGTTAACATCTATAAGAACATTTCTGCTGCAGCTAAGAAGTATGGTCATGAAGGTGACTATGTAGTAGGCGCTAATATTGCAGGTTTTGAGAAGGTTGCTGATTCAATGATTCAGCAGGGCGTTTGCTAATTTAAAAGTTAAATTCCTGTAAAATTTACAGCCGTACAGATTCGTTTGAGTCTGTACGGCTGTTGTAATTTAAATGCTGTAAATTAGCATTAGCAATATGTTTCGGATTTATCTTGTTTTACCTGTTCCCTGAATTATACAAAATATTCATTTTGTATAATTTTCGTAATTAGAATATACACCGCCCTTTTTTGTGTTATAATAGCATTATAATCCTTTTAATACAGATTTTAGTTCAACTTCTTTGAGTTATTCTTTATAAGAAATAAATTTACGGTGGTGTGTTTATGGCAGTTGATTTTCGTGATGAAGCTCCTGCAATTTTGAAGGACTATTTAATTTACAAGCAGACAATCAAAAATATGTCGAAGAAAACAGTTGACGAATATTTTATTGATCTCAGAACTTTTTTTAGATTTTTAAAAAGTAATGCGTGGTCTTGTGCCTGACGGTACTGAGTTTGATGAAATTAAAATTGACGATGTTGACCTTGATTTAATTAAAACCGTTAATCTTGAACTTGCATATGATTATATGAATTTTCTTTATCGTGACCGCAACAATAAGAGTGCGTCCCGTGCAAGAAAATGTTCCAGTCTGAAAGGCTTTTTTAAGTACATAACAAATAATAAACATTTGCTTGATACAAATCCTGTGGAACAGCTTGAATCGCCAAAAAATAAAAAAGCTTTGCCAAAGTATCTTACTCTTGAACAAAGCATTGAGCTTCTTAATGCTGTTGACGGAAATAACAAACAGCGTGATTATTGTATTTTGACTCTCTTCCTCAATTGCGGACTCCGTGTGTCTGAAATGGCAGGTCTTAACTATAATGATATTCATAGTGACGGTACAATGCGTGTTGTCGGTAAAGGCAATAAAGAACGCATTGTTTATCTAAACTCTGCTTGCATTGACGCTTATAATGAGTATATGAAGGTGCGTCCGATTGATGAAGTTAAGGATAAAAAAGCGTTGTTTATTAGCCGTAATCACCGCAGAATGTCTGTGAAAACAATTCAGGCTATGGTATATAAATATCTTGAGAAAATCGGACTTGATTCTCAGGGATATTCCTGTCATAAGCTTAGGCATACCGCCGCCACGCTTATGTATCAGCAAGGCGGAGTTGATGTCAGAGTGCTTAAAGAGGTTCTCGGACACGAAAACCTCGGTACGACTGAGATTTATACGCACCTGAGTTCGGAACAAATGAAAAATGCCGCTGACTCAAATCCGCTTGCAAAAATAAAACCTAAGAAAAAAGTTTAAAGAATTTTTACTATGCCACCCACATCTGTGAGTGGCATATTTTTTGCATAATATTTTAATTTCAATTTTATTTTTTAAACATAATTCTTTGATAGAAGAATAGCATGGATGCATTTCAGCGTTTCCGAAAAACACTACGGTATTATCAGAGATTTTTCCGCTTGCACCGCCTATAAATCCATAATCATATCCTTCAAGTTTTATATCACCCGAGGATATTAATAACACCTCTGCCCCATCTTTTTCAAGGGCATTTTTTATGGATATATCAGCTGTTACGGCAGTGCGATTATTGAGTATTAGAGTTGAGCATCTTGCGTATCCTTGGTTTATGTTTACGATTTCAATATCGTTTTTTACACAATATTTGTAAAGAGTCGGATCTATTGCAGATACTTTACCATAAAGCTTATTATTAAAGAAAAGAAAATTCAGCAATATATTTTCGGGATACTTCTTCCCTGCTTTATTTTTACATATAATCAAATTTTCTTTATATGGTAAAGTTTTTAGCTTTTCGCACTCTTGAAGTACAAAAACAGTATTATTTATCGTCAAAATCTGCATATCGGCATGAGCTTGTTCAGGTTGCGGAAATGCTTTGACAGTGTCCGAATATATAACATTATGCCCCATTTTTGAAAGCTCATCGGCAAAACATGGGTATTTGTTTGATATTACAAAACTGCTCATTGTCCTACCGCTTCAAATGCCTGACGAATGTTTTTTACTCCGATCAATTCAGCGTCATCACATGAAACACCTTTTAGATTATGATACGGCAGAATGATTTTTGTAAAGCCGAGTCTTACTGCCTCGTTAATTCTCATCTGAGCGTTTGATACAGCACGAATTTCTCCTGCAAGACCGATTTCACCGAATACAACAGCGTTTTCGTCAATCGGAGTATCTTTCAGACTGCTTATAAGAGCCATGGCAATTGAAAGGTCAATCGCAGGTTCGTCAACTCGCAATCCGCCTACGATATTTATGTAGGTGTCGCAGTTTGAAAAATAGTATCCTGCTCTTTTTTCAAGAACGGCAAGTACCATTGACAGTCTGTTATAGTCATATCCTGTAACCATTCTGCGAGCGTTGCCGTATCCGCTTTGTGTGGCAAGTCCCTGTGTTTCGGCAAGAATTGGTCTTGATCCTTCAATTGTACAGGTGACGCAAGTTCCCGAAACATTTTTCGGACGCCCTGAAAGCAACATAACAGACGGATTTGCAACTTCGTTAAGCCCTTTATCAGTCATTTCAAAAACGCCGATTTCATTTGTTGAGCCGTACCTGTTTTTTACGGCACGAAGAATACGGCAGCTCATCTGTTTGTCACCTTCAAAATGCAGTACGGTGTCAACAATATGTTCAAGTACCTTTGGACCTGCAATTGAACCCTCTTTATTAACATGACCTACGATAAACATAGGAATATCAAGTCCTTTTTGCAGTTCTCATCAGCATATTGGCAGATTCTCGTACCTGTGTAATGCTGCCTGGGGACGAGTTTAATTCTGAAAGATTCATCGTCTGAATTGAGTCAATCATAACAAGGTCGGGCTTGAGATTTTTTATCTGTTCGCAAATAACCTCAACATCGGTTTCAGTCATTACATACAGATTCGGCGAAGTTACACCCAGCCTTATTGCTCGTAGCTTGAGCTGTCTTTTTGACTCCTCTCCCGATATGTAGAGAATTTTCAGAGTATCGCCGAGGTACTGACAAATCTGCATAAGAACGGTCGATTTGCCTATGCCCGGATCACCGCCCAGAAGTATAAGACTGCCCTTTACAATTCCTCCGCCAAGTACACGGTTGAGTTCTCCGCAGCCTGTGTCATATCTGTGCTCATCCTCGGTTGAAATATCCGATATGGCGTATGGTTTTGAGTAGGTTGCAAAAGAGCGTGTTTTTGCAGTTGCTGACTGTTTTGATGTATCTTTAATTTCTTCGTTCATTGTGTTCCATTCGCCGCATGACGGGCATTTTCCGTACCATTTGGGCGATTCGTATCCACATTCTGAACATATGTAAACACTTTTTGATTTTTGAAGCCATTTATTTCACTTCCTGTATTTATTGATGAGTATAATCTAAAAATCCTGTTATGATTGCAGTTGCCATTTCTTTTTGATATTCGTCACTTTGCAGCTTAGCAAGTTCATCCGGATTTGAAATAAATCCGCATTCCACAATAACGGACGGGTTTTCAGCCTTTTTTAAAAATAGATTGAGCCGTCTGCCTTTTTGCATTGCCGTTCGTTATTAGGCTGTAAGCATTTTTTTACGGAATTTCTAATGCATTCCGCAAGATTTTGACTTTGACTGTTATTCGGGGAATAAAAAATTTGAGTTCCGTAATATTTGCTTTGAGAAAATTTGTTTTGATGAATACTGATTACAACATTGTTTTTGTCTGAATTGAAAATTTAGAGCCGTTTTTTAAATCGGCAACTTTCCTTGAATGAACCGAATCTTCTCCGTTATCAAGAGATACATCATCTGTTCTTGTTTGAACAACCTTATATCCGAAAATTTTTAATAAATCAGCTGAATTATTTGCTATAGAAAGATTGATGTCCTTTTCAAGCACACCGCTTTCGCTTACTGCTCCCCCGTCTTCGCCACCGTGACCTGCGTCAATTACAATTATCGGCTCTGTTTTGTTTTCGGTCATAACAGATTTTGTCGGATTAAGTCTGAAAAAAACAGATACCATAATAATGCAGAATATTGCAAACAGTATAAAGCAGAGAGCATAAAATGTCGGGATTTTTTTTTCATACAAACACCTCTGCATAAAAATATGCCGAGTGTGAGATTATATATTACTTATTCAGTATATACTACAAAACTTTTTCTGACAAGATTTTTCTTTTGGATTTTTGCATATGACAAAGATGTTGTAATAAAATTTGTTTGGTGGTATAATTATCAAGGATTATGAATTGGAAAAATGAAAGGAAGTTAGTAAAATGGAAAAACCTGGCAGAAATGATCCTTGCTGGTGTGGCAGCGGAAAAAAGTATAAAAAATGTCATATAGATTTTGATGAAAAAATTGAGGAATTTGAGGGTGCGGGTCACATTGTTCCCTCCCATGAAATCTTGAAAAATGCTGAGCAGATTGAAAAAATCAAGGAGAGTGCAAGGATTAATATTGCAGTTCTTGATTATGTTGCAGAGCATATTAAGGCAGGTATCAGCACGGCTGAAATTGATAAGTGGGTGTATGATATCACAACCAAAATGGGCGGTGTTCCGGCTCCCCTTAATTTTGAGGGATTTCCCAAGAGCGTATGTACTTCAATAAACAACGAAGTTTGTCACGGTATTCCGTCGGAAGATGTAATAATCAAAGATGGCGATATAATCAATGTTGATGTTTCAACTAATTTGAACGGATATTTCTCCGATTCTTCAAGAATGTTTTGTATCGGTAATGTAAGCGAAGAAAACAGAAAGCTTGTTGAAGAAACAAAAAATGCAGTTTATGAAGGACTTAAACAGGTTAAGCCTTGGGGCTTTCTCGGAGATATGGGTCAGGCTGTCAATGATTATGTAAAGAGTAAAGGTTACTCTGTTGTTCGTGAAGTAGGAGGTCATGGAATCGGTCTTGAATTCCACGAAGATCCATGGGTAAGTTACATTTCTAAAAAAGGTACGGAAATGCTTATGGTACCCGGTATGATTTTCACCATTGAACCTATGGTGAACGCAGGAAAACCTGATATTTTCGTTGATGAGGATAACGGCTGGACTATTTATACAGAAGATAACTCAATGTCTGCTCAGTGGGAAATTCAGGTTCTTGTAACTGAGGACGGCTACGAAATTATTGCATACTAAGTAAAAACAAAAGGCATTTGCTTTGAGAACTCTCATTGCAAATGCCTTATTTTTATAAGTAAAAATTAATTATTCCTTACCGTCCCAACAATAAGTACAGAGTTTGCATTTGTCAATTCCGCAGGAATCAAGCATATCGTCAAGCCTGTTAAAACGCAAGGATGTGAACTTGAGTTCTTTACAGATTTCATCAACCATCTGCTCGTATTTTTCAGAATCGGGATTTGTGTATTCCTGAAGAATTTCGTCTGTAACATTGCCGTTCTCAAGTCTTTCAATAACTCGTCTTGTGATGAGATCCATTTCAGAAGATGATCTTGAGAAGTTAAGATACTTACAGCCGTATACAAGCGGAGGACACGCAGGTCTGATATGAACCTCTTTTGCACCGCTTTCAAAAAGATACTCCGTTGTTTCACGAAGCTGTGTGCCTCTTACAATTGAGTCATCAATAAGAAGAAGGCTCTTTCCTCTGATTAAATCCTCAACTGCGAGAAGCTTCATTTTTGCAATAAGATTACGCTGACTCTGAATTGTCGGCATAAATGATCTCGGCCAAGTAGGTGTATATTTAATAAACGGTCTTGAGAACGGAATTCCCGATGCATTTGCATAGCCTACTGCGTGAGCAATGCCTGAATCGGGTACACCTGCAACGATATCGGGCTTTACGGAATCTCTTTCAGCCATTTTTGCACCGCAGTTGTAACGCATTTGCTCAACACTTGTACCCTCATATGAGCTTGCAGGATAGCCGTAGTAAACCCACAGAAAAGTACAGATTTTCATTTTATCACCGGGCTTTTTGAGTGTAATGCAGTTTTGGTCTGTAATTACCGTAATCTCACCCGGTCCGAGTTCTTTATAATCATTGTAGCCGAGGTTTTTGTATGAGAAACATTCAAACGCCACACAAAATGCGTCCTCTTTTTTTTGCCGATAACAACAGGAGTTCTGCCGTACTTATCTCTTGCGCAATAGATGCCGTTTTTATTCATCAACAGGAGCGAAACAGAGCCGTCAACTTTTTCAAGAGCATAGCTTATGCCGTCAACAAGGTTTTCTTTTTTTGATTGATTAGAGTTGCAATAAGCTCGGTTGCGTTGATTTCACCGCCGCTCATTTCAAGAAAATGTGAACCGCCTTTTTCAAAGATCTCCGCAACAAGTTCATCTGTATTATTGATTTTGCTTACGGTGGTAATTGCATATGTACCGTGATGTGAACGAACAATAAGAGGCTGCGGTTCGTAGTCGGAAATACAGCCGATACCGAATTTGCCTTTCATACTCTGCATATCTTTATCAAATTTAGTTCTGAAAGGTGCATTTTCAATATTGTGGATTGATCTGTCAAATCCTTTTTCTTTGTCATAAACAACCATACCGCCTCTTCTTGTGCCAAGGTGTGAATGATAGTCAATTCCAAAGTATAAGTCGAATACGCAGTCCTGTTTTTTGCTGCAACACCCATAAATCCGCCCATGTTTTTTCTCCTTTAACCTTTTTAATTCTGAATTAAAAGTATTTACAGTTTGCCGTTTTAGATTGTAAATACTGTTTGATTAAAATCAGACATATCAAAATTATAATATTATTTTCGGATTATGTCTATACTTTTGTCGAAAATTTTTGAATTACAGCACAAAAAAACAGCAGAAATTTTATCTGCTGTTTAGGTTTATTCGATAAGCCCGTACTTAACTTTAATTCTGTCAAGCTTTTCAAGCATAGGTTCTGCTCCGAAAAACAGAAATATAACAGTCGAAACTGCGTGAACAATATCCATCGGAAAGCCCTGAATATAAAAAGTTATGAGCATATTTAGATTAAATGCTGAATGTGATGTGAGTGCCGAATAAAGGTTCATAAGTCCGCCGTAAATGACCATTGTGGCAATGAAACCGTATATACAGAGAGAAGTCCTTGTTCTGCCCAAAAGACCTTTCTTAAAGAGAATACCGCCAACGAAGCCTATTATCCCTGCCGCAAACATTTGCCACGGTGTCCAAGGTTCCCTTGACCGAACATAAGATTTGAAACAAGCATACTTACAGCACCGACAAGAAATCCCGATTCACCGCCGAATGCCACTCCCGAAATTATCACAATTGCCACAACGGGCTTGAACTGAGGCAACATTGTAAATGCAAGTCGTCCTGCAACTGCTATTGCACATAGAACAGAAATTATGACAAGCTCTCTCGCTTTTGGGTGCCTGCCTTCAAAAACGAGAAAAAACGGAATCATACACTCAATCATAACAAGGAGTGAAATAAAAAGATATTTCTGATCCTGAAGATATGTCATTCCTACAAAAATTGTAACAGGAATTGCAAGCAAAACCATAATTGCCATACTGACGGTTCTTTTACTCAGTTTTGAACTTTTTCTCGGCAGGTCAATCGGTCGTTTTGATTTTGTTCCGAAAGCAATCATAAGCAACGCAACAGATACTCCGATAATTCCCCAGTTGAACCAGGTAGGCAAAGTTTTGGCTGAAAAATTCGGAATATATTCCAGATTTACAATCAGACCGAATATGAACAGTACTGCACCAAATAATCCGCAGATTTTTTTAAAAACAGACAGCTTTTTGTTTTCAGCTTTGTTTTTTTGGAGGGGAATATTTTCGGTGTCGTTTTTAAAAAGGTCAATATCAGGTGTGTTTCTGTTAATTTGAATATCTCTGTTTTTACCTGTGCAGGCATATATGACATCATTTGATGATACTGCGTTATCTATTATGCCTTTTGACATTCGGCTTGCAGAGGTGGAATAAAAGCTGTTTGACGAAAAGAAAGTTCTCGGTGTACCTTCCGACACAACTTCCCCGTTAAAAAACATCAGACAGCGGCTTGGATATACAGCACAGAACTCTACATCGTGACTTACCATGAGAACGGTTATGCCGGCTTTATTGAGGTCATATATAATCTGAGCAAACTCAATCTTGAATTCGGCATCAAGTCCCTTTGTAGGTTCATCAAGCAAAAGAATTTGAGGTCTTATGAGAAGAATTTTTGCAAGAGCCGCTCTCTGCTGTTCACCGCCGGATAAATCATAAGGATGGCGATTGCAGAGACTTTCAAGTCTGCACAGCTTTACCACTGCGGTAACCCGTCTTTCTTTTTCCTCCTTGCTGATTTTTCTGCCGTCAAATACTTCGTATAGATCTTCAAGTACAGTTTTTTTCAAAAACAGTGTCTGCGGATTTTGCGGTAATACTGCTACGAGCGTGTCAAAAGAATTTTTGTTAAGCGGAGAGATTTCAACTTTGCCTCTGTATGGCTTGTTAAGTGAACAGATAATTGACAAAGCGGTTGATTTTCCCATTCCGTTACCGCCGAGTATAGCCGCAAATTCCCCCTGATATATTTTTAGTGAAAGACCTTTTAGTACATCTGCACCCGACTTTTCGTACCTGAACCAAATATCATTAAGACTTACTGCTTCTTTATCAGAATGTTTCTGAATGTTTTCGGGCGTGAGCTCATACATTTTATGATTTTGGGCATATTCCGAAAGCCACTTTTTGCCGCTTGGAACAGTTACGGGACAGTCGGTATTGTCATTTTCTGTAACAGCCTGCCATATCTGCATCGGAGCAGGCATAGAAAGAAATGTTTTACTGTTTTTTTCTTTAAGAATTTTTCCGACCTTTTGAGGAGAGTCAAAAGCTGAAATCCCGTTGTTTTCGATGACAAGCACCCTGTCTGAAAGCGGAAGCACCTCATCAAGTCTGTGTTCCGTTATTATCACCGTTGTCCCCAGTTCGTGATTTATGCGTGAAACGCAGTGCAAAAATTCGCTTGCCGCAATCGGATCGAGTTGGCTTGTCGGTTCATCCAAAATGAGAACGGACGGTTGCATTGCCATAATTGAAGCAAGGTTTAAAATTTGCTTTTGTCCGCCCGAAAGTTCGAGAACACTTTTTTCAAAATAATTTTGGATTCCGAAAAATGAAGCTGTTTCGGCAACTCTTTTTCGGATTGTATTGTTGTCATAACCAAGACTTTCAAGTCCGAAAGCAAGTTCGTGCCATACCTTATCGGTAACAATCTGATTTTCAGGTGATTGCATAACAAAGCCGATTTTACTGCTTTGCTCCCTGTGAGAAAGGTCTGATATAGGTTTTTCTTCAAAGAATATTTCTCCCGAAAGAACACCGTGCGGTGAAAGATCGGGTTTCAGATGCCTGAGAAGTGTGCTTTTTCCGCAGCCTGACGGACCGCAGACCGTGATAAACTCGCCCTCGTTTACGCTGAAAGTAATATCTTTAAGTACATCAATACCGGTTTCGGGGTATCGAAAACTCAAATTCTTGATTGCATATGTTTCCATTTTATCCCCTCTCCTATATTTACCGATAGCGGAATCAACATTAAAAATGTGTAGAATATATAAAAAATAACACTTTGCACCGTAAACAAATCGCGCCCTTGATTGACGGATAGTATCTGAATTTTATTGCGTTTGTAAAAAGCAAAATCATAAGTACCAATCCGGTAAAAAGGATTGTGCAAAGCATAAATGCGTCTCTTTTGTCAAATTTATAAAGTGAATAGGATGTTCTGCCTTTAAGACCGTGACCTCTGCTTTTCATTGAATCGGCTGTTTCAATTGCGTTTTCAAGCGACCATGTTATCATAATCGAAAGGATTTTTACTGCGTTTCTTATTCTTTGAAACAATGTTCCCTCGTTTATATCTCTGCCTATTGTGTGTTGTGCATTACGCACAAGCTTCATTTGTGCCGAAAACCTTGGAACAAAACGCAATGCCATTGAAATCACCAGACTCAATGACGGCATTATTCTGCCAAACAGGAAAACTACCTTGTCGGAAGTGATTACTGCATTGAATGAAGAAAACCATAAAACTGTTGACGAAAGCAAAAATGCACTTGCAATACCGTAAACGATTGATTCGAGGGTTAGTGGGTTATCCCACGGAAAATATGTGAGTATAGTCATTCCTTCATGATTAAAAACAGGATTTACGAGAACTATCAAGAGTATCATAGGTAAAAGAAAAACAAGTGACAATCTCACAGCTTTTTTGCCGTTAAGGTATAAAGCAGTTACAAGCGCACATAAAAAACTGACAGCAAGACAAACAGGGTTCATGATAAACATCGTGAACCCTATTGTAAGATGCAAAAAATATAAAATTGATAAAGGGGTGCATATTTGAAAAAGTATCCTTCATCATTATTCTCCTGTTGCGTATCCTCCGCCGACATCATAGCCTAAATTACAAGTGTAACACCAGACCACATCGTCGCCGTTCTTGAGTACATATCGTGAACAGCCGTAGTTTGGAAACCATTCATTGACTTTGTACATCCAACCCGAAAGAGAACCGCAGTCAAATTCGTAGAGGTTGTTAATTCCTTCAATATAGGCGGAATTATACATAGGAGTCCAGCTCGATTCCATATGAATATTGTTGTCCTTACAAACTTTTACAAGGACATCATATACAGATTCACCCTCTTTGAATTGAACCTTCTGTTTTTTGAGGATTATACCGTCCTTTGGAACGAGTTCAATTTTTTCGGGATCAAGGTCATCCATGTTGTCAAGAATTGTTGAACAGGTGATTGTAAAGGTACAATAAAGATTTGTATCTTTTGTTTCCTGTTCTTCCGGTTCAACCGGCTTTGGCTTTCCCGACGGTACAGGATCGGTTTTGTACTTGTCCTGCGTTGTCGGCTGAACATCATTCTTTTTGTTCGGTTTTGAAGAACTGTTTGATGAAGAAGACGGTTTTTTCTTATCCGAAGAACTGTTGTTTGAACTCTGCTCGGATTTTTCACTTTTTTCAACGGCTGAACTGTTAACGTTCTGCGAATTATCCTTACTGTTCTTTTTATCTTCGGAATTTTTTCTGTCCTTTTTATCTTTGTTCGATTTAGTGGAATCGGTAGGATTTTGAGTGGTTTTCTCTGTTGCAGACACAGAAGTTGTTTCTGTGTCTGCATTTGTTGTCGATAGTGAGGAGGCAGTTGATGCAGTTTGAACTTTATTTTCCGATCGGTTGCCGCCTGCAAAAAATGCTACTGTAAGTGCGGCAATACAAACGCACACCGCAATTAAAAGTATTTGATTTTTTTTAACAAACTTTTTTATCTTTTCCATAACCAATCTTTACTTGTGAACTTTAATCAAACGAGGTTAACGATGATTTTCTGAATTTCTGTTGCATCAACAACATTGATAACACCGTCATGATTTACATCAGCCTTGATAAGTGAAACCTTTGAAAGCTGTTCAAGGTTTACAATCTGCTTCTGAACGAGTGTTGCGTCAATTACAGAAACTGTGTTATCAAGATTAACATCACCTACGGCATAATTTTCTGCAAGTCGGTCAGTCATATTGTAGAGTGAAGTTTTGCCGTTTACAAGACGGTCAAATGAAACACAAAAGCATAGAAACCCTGTTCAGTTGCCATCTGATTGTATGTTGTGTCTGTATGACCAAATCCGTTTTCAGCGGAGAAACTCATCATAGCATCGATGAGTGTGTTGCCGTTTTTGATGAATCTTTCATCATTTGTAGGATCAATTCCAAGGCTTGTAAGTGCAACGAGTACCTGTGCACAGCTTTCGCTGTTTACAGAACCCCATGATGCAAATCCGCCGTTTTCATTCTGTGCGTTTGACATTGCTGTGAGTGCTTTATCAATTGCCTCTTTAACATCGCTGTTTGTTGAGTAGTAAGGAGCAAGTGCCTGAATTGCCATACCTGTCATATCAGGATCTGCAGTTGAGCCGAAGAATGTCCAGCCACCGTTTGCTACCTGTGCATCAAGAATTGTCTGTACGAGCTTTTCTCTCGTTGTGGGATTTGCGGCGTCAGTCTGCGGAATTTTATAATCGCCCGTATCAAGTGCAATGAGTGCAAAGACAGGACCGTTGATACCCTGCTTCTTAACATAATCCATATCTGCAAGCGGTTCAAGAAGGTTATATGATGCAACATCCGTAACATCCTTACCGATTGCCGTAAGGGCAAGGATTACTCTTGAATTGTCTGTTGATTTAGTATTGTGAAGCTTTGCAGAACCCTTTTCTTCAACATACTTAACTGCATTCTGATAGTAACTGTCTGCAATTTCGTCTGTGATTTTACCTGCTCTTGCAAGACCGAGGACTGTCCACTCACCGCCTACCGAAGAAACTGTGGGGGCATCCTGTGATGCAAGATATTTTGCAACCTCGTCAATCTTGTTTGAAACTGTGTCAGCTGCGGAAGGAGCATATTTCACTGTGAATGTATATACAGTACCGCCTTCACTTGTGTTCATTGACGGCCATGCAATATCACCGCAACCTATGATAATTTTGTCACCGTCAGAAACATTAACAGTCTGACTTCTCTTGTAAAACGCACTGTCGTCAGAAGGAAGATATTCATTCTTATATTTTCTTGTCTGGAAGTTTTTGTTAGTTGCAGTAGGAACTACATTTACATCAGCTGACGGTGTGTCGATTGTGAGTGTGTAGTCTGTAACTGACGGATCAAATTCGCCTGTAAGCTCAGCACCTGTGATTTCAACCGATTTAACAGTTGTATCGTTATTTGCCCATGTACCGCCGATATCCTCGCCGTAACCGTTTGAAGTATACATAATAGCGATTTCGTCACCGCTCTCAAGGTTGCCGCTTGCAACGGTAATATCAGCGAAACCGTAGTTTGTAAACCAGTCATTGAGAGTTCCCATCCAACCGCTCATTGTACCGCCGTCAAATGCAGCAAGACCGTTTATTGATGAGAAGTAATTACTCTCAGCACCCTCCTGTGTGTAGCCGTGATTGTTGAGTGCATCAACAACGGCTGACATCATAGTAGTGTCATTATTAATGCTTACCCACTCATCAACGAGAACGCCGTCCCACGGAGCGCCGTTTTCTACTGAGTATGTATCATTTCTGACAATTACTCTTACTTTTCCGTCTTCAACTGCGCTTACTGAAAGTGAAACCGTCATAAGTGACGAAATCATCATTACAGAAAGTACAATTGAGAGGATTTTTTTAAAAGATTTGTTCATAGTGTTTTCCTCCATATTGTATTGTGTATATCGAAAGGCAAAATAAAAAGCCTTCCGTTTTTGGAAGGCACAACAAACAAAAAACCATACAGACCAAAAGTCTGTACAGATATGGTCGGTTGCACCTCTTCCCTGTCCAAGATTTGCAAAATCCGAGGCATACGGACAGCGACCTGACTTATGGCAATGCCAAATACAGTAATGACTGTTGCTTCGGATTCTCACCGAATTCTCTGTTATCTACTCTGCAAGATGCATTTTGAACCGTAAACCCATATTAAGTTATATACATTTGAAATCTGCATTTAATTATAACACCTGTTTATAGTCGTGTCAATTCCTTAAAATTTTTCTGATATCAGAGTTTATTCGGGTACGATATAAGTTTTGTTTATGGCCGGCTTTTTTGTGTAACTCAGTTGTATGAATTGAATATTCTGTTAATAAAAAAGTTGAAATCGGTGAATCAGATGAAAGAAAAATGTTCGCTTGACAAGTTACCGCTTGGAGTTACGGGGATTGTCTATCGTGTGAACTGTAATGAAAATATCAAAAACAGAATATTTGATTTTGGTATTATGGAGAACAGTCCTGTTATCCCCTTGTTTACAAGTCCGTTCGGTGATCCGTCTGCGTATCTTGTTAAAAATGCCGTTGTGGCACTGAGAAATAACGATTGCAAAGATATCATTGTTACTCCTGAATAAAAGGAGGTTTTTTTATTGTTTTCTACGGATAAATCATCTTTTAATAAAAAGGATGTATCGGATTGGGATTACAAAATTTCACTTGCCGGTAATCCTAATGTAGGCAAGAGTACAATTTTTAACGAACTGACGGGATTAAGACAACACACGGGAAACTGGACGGGTAAAACAGTTGAGTTTGCCAGAGGTTGTTGCAATATCAAAGACGCAAGATTTTGTATTACGGACTTACCGGGATGCTATTCCCTGCTTTCATTTTCGGGCGAAGAGGCGGTAACAAGGGAGTGCCTTATACAAAACCAAAATGACTGCGTTGTAATAGTTGTTGACTGCGGAGTTATTGAAAGAAATCTTTCATTTGCATTGCAGGTGTTATCTGTCACAAAGAATGCTGTTCTTTGTCTTAATCTTTGTGATGAGGCTGAAAAAAACGGTATAAAAATCGACTGCGACGAGTTATCGCTAAATCTTGGAATACCTGTTGTGAAAACCTGTGCAACAGACAAAAAAGGTTTGGATGAGTTAAAAAAAGCGATCTATAATGTATGCAGCGGAAAGACAAAATGTTTTAGGGTAGAAAGAAATTTTGAAGGCGTTGATATACTATCCGAAAAAAACTACAAACAGAATATTGAAAAGCTTTCGCAAATTGGCAACAAAATTTCAAGTGACTGCGTAAAATATGAAAAAAAATCAGAGTTAAATGCTTGTACAAGAAAGCTTGATAAAATACTTACAAGCAAAACCACGGGAATACCGATTATGCTTGCAATGCTTGGTATATTGTTCTGGATAACAGTTGTCGGTGCAAATTATCCGAGCGAATGGTTAAGCAATTTGTTTGGTTTTATAAAAGAGAAATTGTATATTCTTTTTGATTTTTTTACACGCTCCCGATGTTGTAACGGGACTTTTGATTGACGGAGTTTATACAACTCTGTCATGGGTGGTATCTGTAATGCTGCCGCCTATGGCTATATTCTTTCCGTTGTTTTCGCTTGTTGAGGATTCGGGATATCTGCCGAGAATTGCCTTTAATCTTGATAGATATTTTTCAAAGTGCGGTGCACACGGAAAGCAAAGTCTTGCTATGGCAATGGGTCTTGGCTGTAATGCCTGCGGAGTTACGGGTTGCAGAATCATTGAGTCGCCAAAGGAACGGTTGATTGCAATTCTTACAAATAATTTTATGCCGTGTAACGGACGGTTTCCCACAATAATTGCATTACTGCTCATGTTCTTTGCAGGTACGGCATTTACGCTGAGCAGTTCGCTTGAGGTAGCGGCATTGTTGATTGGAATAATAGTTTTCTGTGTTTTTATAACACTTGTTATATCTAAGGTGCTTTCAGTCACAATATTGAAAGGCGAACAGTCCGGATTTGTGCTTGAGCTTCCGCCGTACAGAAAGCCGCAGATTTTAAAAACTATTGTCCGTTCGCTGTTGGACAGAACTTTATTTGTTTTAGGAAGGGCTGTTGCGGTTGCCGCACCGGCAGGTGCGATAATCTGGATTCTTGCAAATGTGCATATAAGCGATATTTCACTTTTAAAATACTGTACTGATTTTTTAGATCCGTTCGGCAGATTTATCGGGGTTGACGGCGTTATAATAATGGCATTTATACTTGGATTTCCTGCGAATGAAACCGTTATTCCGATTATAATTATGTCATATATGGCAAGCGGTACTCTTGTTGATTATTCAAGCTACGATCAGCTGTTTCAACTTCTCAGTATGAACGGCTGGACAATTACAACGGCTGTATGTACGATTATTCTTTGCATTCTTCATTATCCGTGTTCAACAACCTGTCTGACAATAAAAAAAGAAACAGGCAGCCTTAAATGGACGCTTGTTTCTATGGCTTTGCCTACTGCAATGGGAATTGTGCTTTGTATGATTACAGCAGGTGTTATGAGATTATTTTAAGTCAATAACTTCAAAATCATCGGGAACAAATATATTTCCGTTAAAAACTGTTCTTGCCTCTGAAGTATATGTTCTTTTTGCGTGTTTGAAGTGTTTCGTCCTCGGTGTGATACAGGATAAGATTTTTTTGCAAAAAAGACTCTCTGCAAGTTTTCCGGCATCAAGTGCTGTGCTGTGGAATTTTTCGTAAGGCTTAAAAATATCTTTTTGACTGTAAAGACAAAAAGCTTCACACATAAGATAATCACAGTTTTGAACAAAATTTCTGCATTTTTCATTGAACGGTTCATCACCGAGACAGGCGAGAACTTTTCCTGACGGAAAAACAGCCTTGAATCCGAATTGCTTTGTTTTGTCTGAAAATATATCAAAGAAAGTGAGTTGGATACTGCCGGCATTTTGTTTTTTACCGTCTTTTACTTCATTAATGAAAATTTTTGTATTGATATTTTTGAGAAATTTCGGTGCAAGTGTGTGGTTGCAAATTGCCGTGATTGAATCAACACATTCATCGTGGCAGTAAATATTAAAATTACCGTCATATTTGCCTGAATTCATAAGAGCGCTTATTTGCCTTATTACCCACACGGCACCTAAAATATGGTCGGTGTGAGAATGAGTAATAAACATTGTCTTTATGCTGTTCCAAGCTATTCCGGATTTCTTAATTGCGGATAAAATTCCGTTTCCGCCGCCTGCGTCAACAAGAAGATAGTCGTTTTCGGATTTCAGAAGAAAACAGGTATTATAACAGTCGGTAACCATCGCACTTCCTGTACCGAGCATAATAATTTTTTCGTTCATACAGCACCTCGAAAATACAGGCAGATACAAGAAAAATGTATCTGCCTGCAAATTTTTTTATTGTAATTTTATTCTTCTGCTTCTGCTTCTGCAACCTTCATCATAATGGCACATTCCATTCTTTTTCTGAAAAGCTCACAGCCGTATTCGTAAATACCTGTGATTGAGCCTGTTGCATGATAAGCGTTTGCGGCACAACCGCCGCTGCAATAAAGTCTTGCCCAGCAGTCTTTGCAGTCAGGTCGGGCGTATGCGTTACAAAGCTTAAATTCGTCCTGAATTTTCGTGTTTGAAACACCGTTAAAGATATCGCCGAGCTTGTACTTTTCATCACCTACAAATTGATGACAGGGATAGAGGTCCCCCCCAAGGTGTTACAGCCATATATTCTGTACCCGAACCGCAACCCGAGATTCTCTTATAAATGCACGGACCGCCTGTAAGGTCAATCATATAATGATAGAAGGTGAGCGGTCTGCCCTCTTTTTCACGCTTGAGCATTTCCTTTGCAAGAATTTCGTACTGTTCAAAAAGGATAGGCAAATCATCATATGTAAGTGCATATGGGTCATCGGGAGCACATACAACCGGCTCCATTGAAAGCTCTGTAAATCCCAAATCCGCCATATGGAAAATATCGTTTGTGAAGTCTGTGTTATTATGTGTATAAGTACCTCTTACATAGTAACCCTTGTTACCTCTTTTTTTTTGACAAATTCCTGGAATTTCGGAACGATAATATCATAACTGCCTTTGCCGTTTACAGTTTTGCGAAGATGGTCATGCACTTCTTTTCTGCCGTCAAGGCTGAGAACTACATTATGACATTCTTTGTTTGCAAATTCAATTACATCGTCATCAACAAGCATACCGTTTGTTGTAAGTGTAAAACGGAAGTTTTTGTTGTGTTCCTTTTCAATGCTTCTTGCATAGGCAACAATCTGCTTTTTACAACGTCAAAGTTCATAAGAGGTTCTCCGCCGAAGAAGTCAACCTCAAGGTTTACTCTGCTGCCTGAATTTTCAATGAGAAAGTCAATTGCTCTCTTGCCCACTTCAAAGCTCATCAGCGCTCTCTCGCCGTGATATTTGCCCTGGCTTGCAAAGCAGTATTCGCAGTTAAGGTTACAGGTGTGAGCAATGTGCAGACAAAGTGCTTTGATTACTGTGTTTCTCTTTTTAAAGTCAAATGCAAGGTTTTCGTACTTGTCGTCTGTAAAGAGCTTTCCCTGTTCCTCAAGCTCTTTTACATCATCAATGCAGTCGGAGATTTCTTCTTTTGTAATCTCAGGATTGTCTGCATATTTTGAAAGCATTTCGTCGATTATCTGTTCTTTTGTTGCGTTTTTGTACATTGCAATAACATCATAAGCAAGGTCATCGACTGCGTGTACACTACCGCTGTAAACATCAAGAACTATGTTGTATCCGTTAAGTTTATACTGATGAATCATAATATCTCCGTTAGACAAAAGGAAAGCCGTTAACCCTTTGGGAAAACGGCGATAATCCTTAATAATCAAATTAAAATAGAATTATTTCTCGCTCATGCACTTTTCGCACTGCTGGTTAGCAACGCCGCAAGATGTCTTACACGCTGACTGACATGAAGTCTGGCACTCGCCGCAACCGCCTGTCTTAACGCTCTTCTTGAGGTCACGAGTTTCGATAGTTTTAATTCTCTTCATAATAAATCAAACTCCTTGTTAGATTTTGTTAGTTTAATATTATCACACAGCCATTGATTTGTCAATCTTTTTTAACTACGCTTATGTTGTCCGTCATACCGCCTTTTGTTGACATAATCTCAACCTTGCAGGCTGAAAGATATTCAATGTAATTTATAAGTTCCTTGCTTATAATTTCACCGGGTACGATGAGGGGAATTCCGGGTGGATATGCCCAGATATACTCGGCAGAAGTTCTGAATTCCGAATTTTGAAACGGAATAGTTTCTTTGTTGAATTTGTACAACTCGCAGGCGTTGAAATTTTTGCCTGTGTAGAGATTTTTTAACGGAACACGCTCGGTGTCGGCTCCTTTTGAAAGTTCGCTGTCAATTGAAATCAGAGCGTCTGAAAGCATATCAAAAGCTTTTTCAGTGTCACAAACAGATGTCATGGCAATTACATAGTCCGAATATGCCATTTCGGTTTCAATCTGATAATTATTTCGCAGTATTTCGGCAAGCTTTGTTCCCGAAATATTTGCGTTCGCTGTTGAAATTACAATTTTGCCGATATCATAATCAAAATCAGTATCGCTTTTATCATAAATTTTCAGATATTTTAGATTTTTAAGTTTTTCTCTGACCGTTTTAAGATTGCAACAATATTCATTGAATTTATCTTTGCTGTTTTCGCATAAATCAAGACATTTTTCAATTGAACTCATTAAAATATATGACGGACTGCTTGTTTCAAATACAGCTAAATTTTCGGCAAGAATTTCAGAAAGCTCGCTGTCATTTGTTATGAGCAATGCAGTTTGAGTTAATGACGGCAAAGTTTTGTGCAGACTCAATACTGCGGCGTCTGCACCGCAGTTAAGTGCTTCATCGGGAAAACTGTCCGAAAACGGAAAATGCGCTCCGTGAGCTTCGTCAACAAGTAATTTTGCTCCGTGTTTGTGACAGATTTCGGAGATTGACTTTATATCCGAAACAACTCCTTCATATGTAGGCGAGGTTATGATTACAAGTCTGATTTCATCATTGTGTTTTGTAAGTTTATCTTCTATATCGCAAGGTGAAACCGATGTAAGAATATTGTATCTGCTGTCTGTATCGGGAAAAATGTAATCGACATTGAGATTAAACAGTTCTGCTGAATTATATACAGATTTGTGGCAGTTACGAGCCATTAAGATTTTGTCGCCTTGATTTGTCATTGATCGGATTGCAGAAAGTATTCCGCCTGTTGAACCGTTAATCAGAATGAAAGCATTTTTTGCATTGTAAAGTTTTGCAGCCTTTTTCTGAATTTCATCAATAACTTCGTTTGGTGAATGGAGATTGTCAAAATCATGAATTTCGGTTATATCGATATTATACGGTATTATACCCTCTTCTGTAATGTCCGTTCTTTTGTGTCCGGGCATATGAAAAGGATATATGCCGCTTTTTGAATAATTTTTTAAGCTTGTCGTACAGCATATATCCTCCGATATTTTAAATATTTAGTTTGTACCGAACTCAGCGAGTTCAAGTCCCTTGTTGTGTTCAAGCGCCCAGTTTATGCTCCAGTAGCTTGTAAAGAGCAAAAGATGATTGCCTTTAAGATCCTGAATTTTCTTAGTATCCGACGCAAGGTCGAGAGTTTTCGGATCAATGTCATCGTTTACAATCCAACGGATAAATTCATATGGGAGTGTTTCCATAATGATATCACAGTTGTACTCGTTTTGAAGTCTGTATTTAAGAACATCAAACTGAAGTACGCCTACAACGCCAACGATAACTTCCTCCATACCTGCGTCAAGCTCCTGGAAAATCTGAATTGCACCTTCCTGTGCAATCTGACTTGTACCCTTGATGAACTGTTTGCGCTTCATTGTGTCTTTCTGACGGACAAGTGCAAAGTGTTCGGGAGCAAATGTAGGAATTCCCCTGAACTGTACCTTGTGTCCCGGTGAACAGATTGTGTCACCGATTGAGAAAATGCCCGGATCAAACACACCGATGATGTCGCCCGCATATGCCTCGTCAACAATTTCTCTTTCCTGAGCCATAATCTGCTGTGGCTGTGAAAGACGCATTTTTTGTTGCCCTGAACATGGAACACTTCCATATTCTTTTTCAAACTTGCCGCTGCAGATGCGCATAAATGCAACTCTGTCACGGTGAGCCTTATTCATGTTTGCCTGAATTTTGAAAACACAAATGCAGAGAAAAAAGTCTGACATAGGCTCAACCTTTTCATCAACTGTTTCTCTTGGCAGAGGTGGAGTTGTGAGCTGTAAGAACTGTTCAAGGAATGGCTCAACACCAAAGTTTGTAAGAGCCGAACCGAAGAATACAGGAGTAAGCTGACCGTTGCGGACTGCTTCAAGGTCAAATTCATCGCCTGCACCGTCAAGAAGTTCTATTTCATCAAACAAATCCTGCTTATGATAGTAGCCTATTGTATCTTCAAGGGCAGGATCGTCAAGCGTAAGTTCTTTCTTTTCAACCTCTTTCTGACCGTTATTAGCGGTGAAAGCAAGGATTTTCTTAGAATTTCTGTCATACACACCCTTGAATTCCTTACCTGAACCGATTGGCCAGTTTACGGGATAGGTGTGAATTCCGAGAACATTTTCAATGTCTTCAAGAAGGTCAAAAGAATTTTTTGCATCTCTGTCCATCTTGTTGATGAATGTAATGATAGGAATATTACGCATTACACAGACCTTGAAAAGTTTGATAGTCTGTTTCTCAACACCCTTTGAACCGTCAATTACCATTACGGCAGAGTCTGCCGCCATAAGTGTACGGTAGGTATCTTCCGAGAAATCCTCATGTCCCGGTGTGTCAAGAATATTTATGCAATAACCGTTATATTTAAACTGCAAAACCGATGATGTAACAGAAATACCACGCTGTTTTTTTCAATTTCCATCCAGTCGGACACAGCATGCTTTGCGGTTCTTTTGCCTTTTACCGAACCTGCAAGGTTAATTGCTCCGCCGTAGAGCAAGAGCTTTTCCGTAAGTGTTGTTTTTACCCGCATCAGGATGCGAAATAATCGCAAAAGGTTCTGCGCTTGCTGATTTCTTCTTTAAATGAACTCATATCTTTCTTCCCTTCGGAGGTTAAGTATATCCACAATTCTATATTTTACTATTTTTGGATGGTATATGTCAATAAAGAATGAAGAAAATGTGAGAAAAATAATTGCTACAAAAACTTGACAAATTTGTAAATATATTGTAATATATTGGTACAGAAGGACTTAATGTGATTTTTCCTATTTTTTCATATACCTTCCAAATCGAGGCAGAAACTTGTGTTTCTGCCTCAAAATCATTTATGAGGTTTTTTATGAGTAATTCTATCGGTCTTTACATTCACATACCGTTTTGTAAGCACAAATGTCCGTATTGCGATTTTTTCAGCGGCAATGCAGACGAAAACGCTTTCGATAATTATGTGATTGAATTAAAAGATAAAATAAAATACTGGTCTGAAAAAGCCAAAAGAGATGTTGCAACCGTATATTTCGGCGGCGGTACGCCGAGTGTTTTGGGTGCAGACAGACTTTGTGATATTCTTGATTTTATCAAGTTCAATTTTAATATTCAAAATAATGCCGAGATTACAGTTGAAGTCAATCCCGACTCCGCCAAAACTATTGATTTTGAAAAAATGTATGCCTGCGGATTTAATCGCATTTCAATGGGTATGCAGACTGCTGTTGAAGATGAATTAAGGCTGCTTGGGAGAATTCACAGCATAGATGATGCAAAGACTTCTGTTGAAAGGGCTAAAAGTGCGGGATTTAATAATATTTCACTTGATTTGATGATGGGAATTCCTAATCAGACAATTGAAAGCCTTGAAAAATCAATCAGTTTCTGTGCCGAATGCAAAGTTACTCATATTTCATCATACATTTTGAAAATTGAGGAGAATACTCCGTTTTATAAGGTGCAAAATAAACTTAAGCTTGCCAATGATGATATGCAGGCTGAAATGTATCTGAAAGCTGTTGAAATGCTTGATTCTCTCGGATACAAGCAATATGAAATTTCTAATTTTGCAAAACAGGGTTATGAAAGCCGACATAATACCAATTACTGGAGATGCGGTGAATATATCGGCATAGGTCCGTCTGCACACTCGTTTTTTGATGGCAAAAGGTTTTTTTATTCGAGAAGCATGGACGATTTTAATAACAATAAGCTGTCTTTTGAAGGTACGGGCGGAGATGAGGAGGAATTTATTATGCTCTCTCTCAGGCTGAAAAGCGGTCTTAATTATTCTGAATTTGAGGAAAAATTCGGATACACTCTCCCCTCTTACATTATCAAAAAAGCTAAAGAGTATGAAAAATACGGCTATACAAATGTTACAGACAAGTCGATCAGCTTTACACCGAAAGGTTTTCTTGTTTCAAATTCAATAATCAGTGAACTGATATAAAAAACGCTCCGAGAATAAATTCGGAGCGTTAATTTTATGTTATGAATTTGTATGTCAGATTAATACCATGAAGGGTATGAACCGCCGCCGATGAGCGATGTAAGAACACTTGTTGCAAATGTATTTGTGTTAAATGACCACATAGTAAGTTTTGCGCCGATGAAGAATACAATCATAAATGCAACGGCAACGATGAGTGTGAGAATTAAAGTGAATAATGCAGAGTTCTTTGCTTCGGGAACATTAGCTTTTACCTGATTTACAAGTGAAATAACAAGGTAAAGCATAACGATTACGAAAAAGAACAGGAACATATATACGCTGATTAATGCGCAAAGACCTGCCAAAATCCAACCGATTGATGCCGGAATAGATTCAATTGAAAATGTGATGAATGAATCAATAAATGCTTTGGCTGTGTTTTCTTCGGCTTTGTATTTCTTTACATATGCAAAGAGAATAACAGAATAGAAGCCGCCGATAAGGACAGCAGTAACAAGACTTACAAGAAGTGTTTTCGGAAAATCAAGTGCGCTCATAGAAAGCATAAGAAACATATTGCCAAGAATGAGTGCAATAAAGAAAATTGCCGAGAAAAGAGCGCCGAGAATGATGTCTTTTTCAGCCTTTGCTGTTTTGATAACAGTTTTGGAATCCTTAAAGAATGAAGTGAACACAACAGGAATGTTCTTTAAAGCCTTAACAAAAGCATTTTCCCCAATGGGTGCTGTGTTATTTACGGCATAAGGCGACTGCTGTGTCTGAGGGTTTTGCGGCTGTGCATACTGTTGCTTAACAGGGTTCTGATACTGTGGCTGTTGTGGTTGAACAGGCTGCTGATACTGAGGCTGTGCCTGTGCATTTGCCTGCTGAGCCTGTGCCTGAGCGGCTCTTGACTTTTCGCAGTTGCAAACAGCATTGTCTTCAAGCTGTGCTCCGCAATATTTACAGAATTTCATGGTGATTCCTCCAAGATAAAATAATATGTAACAGGTCTTATAGCTACCTGTTGTTTGTTTATTGAGAAGTGATAACATCAACGCCCACATTATATCACAAATTACAGCAATAATTCAATATTTCTTACAATTTTTTAATTTTTTACACTATAGAAAATTATATGTTAAAATAATGAAATGATGTACACATAGCAAATAATTACAATAAAACAGCGGCAAAAACTATAAACTTTAGTTTTTGCCGCTGTGGTTTAGTAATAATACCTTATAAATTTTATATTGTAGTAATCACAGGTTGTGATGTCGTTGGTGTCAATCTCATTTAGAAGGATATAATCCTGAGCAACACCTAAAAGATAGCCTGTTTTCTGAACAATTGTGTTTGCTCCCATGAGAAAATCAACGGTGATTCGTCTTCCAATTTGTGTTCGCATAAAACCGTTGTGATATCTCAGATTTTCGGCTGTTACAGGAAACGGATATTGATAATCACTCATCGACATTCCAATATTCTGCCTTATCGGCGTTGCAACGGTGGCTCCGGAGCTCGCCGTTGTAGCAGGGGTTGCAGGCAAAACAGGTATAGATGTATCTATTTTTTTTAAGTTCTTAATGAACGGTATATTTTGAAGACTTCCGCTGTATTTATTTATATTTTCAGGTTGTTCTTCTGATGTACTTCCGCCCTCTTCATATGCTATTTCTGCCTGTTCAAGCGAGGGATTGTCATTTGATTTTTGAACTTTTTCTGTCATATTGGGGTGTGCAACAGACGGTGCGCCCTGATTGTGTCGCATAATTTCGTCAATCGCAGGAATATAACATCCGATATCCGCTGTGTTTGACGGACATGAATTGTTGAGGCAGGCTTTGTTTTTGTCAAGTCCGTAATGATGTTCGGGATTAATCTGATTTGTTATCTGAGTTGTGTTAACTGTCATATTTGAAGAATTATCCATTAAGTTATGCTCCTTTATGTTTTGGAATAAGCCTCGGTAGGCGAATAAAAGCAATGATCCCCTACCCTGTTGTAAATTACTCCGTTGTTTGACGGAAAAAATGTTGGGCAGGTATCTGAAAATGGATTAAAATAGAAAATTGAATTTCCGACAGATGAATCAGTATTGCCCGCCAATGCCCAATCGGCAATGTTATAGTGAATTTCGTCAGGGCGTATATTGTAAACATTCTGAGGATTATATTGTCCTCCGACAGTTGTTTTAAGACAGGTAAATTGATTTGGTTGTTCCATTATGGCACGGAAATCTCCGCCCTTGCTGACTCTTGCAAATTCCCCGTTTGGAACACGGGTTCGGTTTACAATTACCGACGCAACGGCACGCATTCCGTTTTCACCTTCCCCACCTGCCTCACATTTTAAAAGCCTTGCAAGCAATTCTCTTGTACTCAATGCCACCTTTTTTCACCAACCGTTATTTTATTCAATGATATTTTATGCATAAATTAACTTGTTGTTACAAAGAAAAAGCTTGTGATAAATGTGTTATTCACGCAGACCGAAAATTCTATTTTATAGAAGCAACTCAGACGGCGTTCGATATTCTTTTGAGATGCCAACTACAACATTTATTCAGATTAGCTGTTGCTGTCTACCTCTTTACTTGCTTTTGCAGGGCTATTTTGTCAATCACCGAACCATCTGATAAATTGTTTGTTTTGCGTGATTTTGTTAATCTTTTTGTTTACATTATTGTCAATACTGCGTATAATGTTGCTAATGCACGTCTACTATGAAAAAAGCTGCTGCGCAAATACCCGGATGCGGTCACGGTAAAGGATGTGGTAACCCTGACCACCGTCCACAGCTGGTGCAGCCGCGGGTCGCTGAAAGCCTTTCAAAAGTGACTGAAGTTCTGTATCCCGAAAATCTTTCTTGTGGATTTCTTCTGCTCCCTGATCTTCCGCTCCATCACCCGAAAAAGCCTGTGGCATATCCAAACGCTGAACGATTTTCAAAGGAAGATGAAGCATAGAAAATAAAACTTAATATATTTCTGCATCTCCTTTGTGTGATAACTACAAAGGAGATGAATTTTAATATAATACTTGCATTCTTTTCGTGAATGAGATACAATGATTTTGCTTGAAGGCATAATACATTAAATTTGAAACATTGTATCTTAGTGTTTATTCCTGTTTATGAAAGTGAACCCGAGTAAACAAACGGAAACAAAGAATTAAATTTAATGATATATGTCTGGCATTGTCTTTCCTATTCTCACAGGGAAAGTGTTTTTGTCAGGCTATTATTATGCCTTTTGGTAAAATACATTACCGAAAGGATTTTTTATTATGGAAAAAGAATTAGTATGGAAAATGGTGCAGGGACAAATCGGGTATGATTTTAAAAATCGTGATTTGTTGCAACAAGCTTTCACTCGTCGCTCATATACTGCAGAGAACGGCGGTGAAAACAATGAGGTGCTCGAGTTCATTGGAGACAAAGCACTTGATTTTATGGTTGTTAAACTGCTTATTCAGAAGTACGGGTATTTAGCAAATGGGGATCCGATTGACGGAACAAAGATTTCTGTTTGGGAACAAGAATTCAAACGTAATCAAGAGGGTTACGAAGCGCCGGCAGTAAATAGCTTCGGCTGTGACTATGACGAAGATAACTTATCTAAAATCAAAAGTCGAATGGTGAATAAAAAGCATTGGCTCGCCGAATGGGTGAACTTGGTTTTTCCGAACATCTTATTATGGGGAAGGGCGATATACAGAATAATATCAACCAAGAAGATTCTGTAAAAGAAGATTTGTTTGAAGCTATTATCGGAGCTGTTGCGATCGATTCAGGATGGAATCTGAAGGACTTGCAAAAAGTGGTTGAAGTAATGCTTGTGCCCGAAGACTTTCTAATTAATGATACCGACACCAATTATGTGCGACTTATTCAGGAATGGGAAATGAACGAGAATGGGTGCATTCCTTCGTACAAATACAAAGAAGCTTCTTACTCATCAACATGGTATTTAAAAGAGGATAACACTATATATCAAAGCTTTCCGTTAGGCTACAACTATTCTAAACTTAAATATCATTGTTACCTCAAACTGCTTGATTCTTTACCTGTCTTTTGCGGCTTTGGTGTGTCTATCCGTGAGGCAAGAATGGCTGCTTGCAAATTAGCGTATGAGTATTTAGAGAGAAATGATATGCTTCCATCTATCCGTGACGAAATTGAAAATCCTAACCGTGATGATGCAATTAACCAACTTGAAACATTGGCTCGAAGAGGTTATTTTTCCATTCCTACTTATAAGTTCAAGGAAACATATGATGACAATGGTAATCCCATTTGGAATTGTGAATGTCACATAGCGGAAGAAGATTATTACTTTGATGGGACATCCTCATCAAAAAAAGAGGCAAAGAAAGATTCTGCTTTTAGAATGCTTTTATATGTACTCGGAATGGAGGATGAATAAAAATGGCTAAGTGGTGTTTTAATTATGAGTCCGGCGAATATGAATACATCGAAAATGATGGCTTCAGTATTGACCGAGGTGAATATGTTTACAATTGGGATGATAGCGAATATCGTCACGATGACGAAGAGGAAGAATGCCGCAATTCTTTATTTGATGATGAAGATGACGACTGACCCCAGTTGTTAAAACAATACAAATGTGCGATTTAAAATTCGCATACTCGCACCTGTTTTTCGATTTTGCTAAACTGTAATCGAAAGGCAGGTGCATTTGGTATAAGAAAAAGCCCATAATCGGCTTGATTACAGGCTTTTTCGGTGGCGGAGACGGAGGGATTCGAACCCTCGTCCCTCAGGGGGCATCATGATTTCGAGTTTTATGGGTTAATGGCAGTTTAGTGATTTTTGAAGGCTGTTTTGGGTGGCTTTGTATTCGCCGAAAATGCTTGCTATGAAAGGCTTTTTGGGCGGTTGCACCGCTAAAATTCCGATAAATACAGGAAAGTTCGAATAACGGCATTTTCGCTGTTTTCGGAAAGAACAGTCACTATTTTGGAAAGAACTGCGGAAAGAACAGAATAAACGCATTAACAACGGCAATACACGGGAAAACCCACACCGACTAAAATATTTACGAGGTGTATTGCTATGGATGAAACCGCAATCAATTGGGATTCAATCCCCGATATTATTACCAAAGACCAACTCTATCAAATCTGCCACATCAGCAAATCAACAGCGTTGTATCTGCTTCGCAGCGGAAAGATACCGTGCGAATACACGGGCAAGAAAACTCGCTGTTACAAAATCAAAAAGGCTGATGTTATTACATATCTTGAAAAGAGAAAAGTATTTCCCGAATCCTATTCCGCACCGGCAGGTTGGTACAAGGGGAATTATACCGTGAAAATGAAAACCGAACTACCCGAACAGATTCTTGAAAATATGAAGCTGTATTACACGGAGCTTTTTGCACAATATCCCGATGTGCTGACCACAAGCGAAATTTCAAAAGTAATCGGCTACGGCACAACGTCAATCAATAATTGGTGCAAGAAAGGATATCTTAAAGCGTTCAAGAGGAACAATATGAATCACATTCCTAAAGTCTATTTAATCGAATTCTGCTGCTCGAAATACTTTCGCACCATCACCCGCAAATCCGATTGGCATATCCGTGTGCTTCAAGAATTCCCTCGTTGGCAAGTGATACGAGGATTGAAAACAAAAAAAAAGAGTGAATATTCGCTGAATTTTCACTTCGGAGTGAATTTTCATTGAATATTTGCTATGTTCGCCGTAAAAAGTGGCACATGTTTGGAAATACTCACTGTGATTTTTGGCACGAGCATAAGTTGCAAATTTACAAATCGCACATTCGAAAAAGAAAACCTCTTTTTTGATACAATTTAAGCATCAAAGGAGGTTTTTACTATGACTGACACATTATTTGAACAACTCGGCGGTACTTATACACAGGTTGGCGACTATCTCTTGCCTGACTTGACATTACCGGCTGAAACACAAACGGGTAATATCGGCGTGTGGGCATTAAGGCGCAAACGATATTTGAAGCAACATCATAAGGCGCTGTACTATAATTTGCTCACTTCCGGCAAACTCCATTCTCACCTCGCCGACATCGAAGAACAGGCACAACAACTTTTTCTCCGGCTGGTAAATGAATACGCCGAAAAGGAAGACATCAACGAACAACTCAAAGCAGCCGACCCAATGGCGTGGGTGAGGAGAATGAACAATAACCGCAATCGTGCAATGGAAGTTGTGAATAGCGAGGTGATTTTTGTATGAGAAAATAAAAATACTATCTGCACTTAACCTACGCCGAACATCGCTTTATCTCTCAATTACTGCTCAATTTTCAAAATAAACTTATATCCCAGGACAGATACACCGACGGCGTCGAAGAACTTATAATCAAATACACAAAATGACAACAAGCACGAGAGCCAACCTCTCGTGCCTGTTATTGTTAAAGATTATATTATGGCAATAACCTCGCCGTAAGCAAATAGTGTATCGTATTCTTTTACTTCTATCGGAGCATATTTGTCATTATATGAACAAAGTAGCGTCTTTCCATTATCATAAGAAAGGTATTTACAATATACCTTATCATTGAGAAAAAATGCACCAACTTTTCCTTCGTCAACAACACTTTGGCGTTTAATAAGAACAACGCTCTTATCCTTAATGTTTGGTTCCATACTATCACCAGATATTTTCAAAGCGAAGTCACAAAGTAAATTTTCTGTTTCATATTCCTCAAACGGAATTCCATCAAAGTTCTCGTTACCAACACCAGCAGATAATGGCAAGTCGTATAGAGGAACAATACGTTTAACTACTGTTTTGCTAATCTCAAACGAATCATTTTCAGGGATGTCTTTCACCCATAATTTAATTTTGTTAATTGAATTCGGTTCTTCTTGTAAGTAGGCTATCATATGATAAGGATTTAGCAGATACATAAAACATAAAAACATTTTTAGCTGTCTTTTGTTTTTCTGTTTCCGATATAAACTCATAAAAATTGTTTCCATCATGAATACTGTATACTTGCTCTTCATAATGGCTTTCACCATGCAATACTAATCGATACATTAGGTTTTCGAAGTATGTAGAGTGTTTACCAAGTGCCTTTAATACATTTTTGTCACACGAAACTTTTTCAATATTCTTTTGGTAATTAAATGTGGAAAATGCCTCTAATACTCTACGCATAATATTACCTATTGTAGCACTATCGTTATTAGAGTCCCCATTAGCATAGTGATAAATCTTTTTTGATTAAGGCACTATATTCGTTGTGATTTTTTATCAATTGCTTTAACAGTAAATTATTCAACTCCAAAACGATATAAGAAGACGGAGTGATTCCGGCAAGTCCTTTGGTGGACTGACAGATTTCATCCATAGCTTTTCTTAAGTTAAATATAGTTTCAAGATCGTGTGATAATATTAAAACCTTACTTTTTGGGGTTGCCGTTTATAATACGGTTTAGTTGAAGACGCAAAAAAGATGCAATACCTACTTTGTTTTCAAAATCAAAACTTGAAATCGGATCATCAACAACAATAAATGCTTCGTTTTGATACAGTCTTGATATTTCTTGATTAGCTAGAATTTGAGTAAAGAAATAACATAAAGCTATAATATTGCGCTCACCTAAAGACACATTCTTTGGCTTTACATTTTTTCCGTTTGATTTTAAATAGTATTTATCATTTTTAAGTTCAATGGACAAGCGCCCGTGAGAAAAAAACACATAATCTAATGCATTATTTATGTTGTTAATCGCTAATCCAATATCCGATTTTCGTTGTTCAAGATTGCATAGAGTCTCTTGCGCGTCTTTTAAAGCCTTCTGTTTTTTCGAAAGCTTTTCTGCCATTTTCTTTTTTTCTTCTGTTTGCTTTAGGTAATCTTTATAAACCTGAGATGTTTGAAGATGAGCTATCAATTTATTAATTGATATAAGCTCTTTTACAAGCGAGCCTTTTTTGCTTGCAGCTATATTGAATTCTTTTCTTTTATCCTCAAGTTTTTTAAGCAATTCATTTAGATGTGTAATTGCAGCAGATAAGTCTTGGTTTGACAATTGCATAGGTGTATAAACATTGTTTAATTTCGTTTCAATTGCAGTCTTGTAACTTTCGATTGCTGTTTGACATGCTTTTAGCTGAACAACAATACTTTTTAAATAATTTAGGATCTAATTCCTCGTATGATGTCAGATCTATACTCAAATTCGAATAGATATAGCTTTTAATGCAGCTTTATGCGCATCTACTTCTTTGTTAAGTACCTTATCAATACTGTCAATCAAACCTTGTTTATAAGCTTTACTTACTTCTTGATAGCAGTATGGACACACGGAAGTTTCTTTTGAACTGAATTTGTGACGAGCATTTTCCACAGTAGCTTGTCCACCATTTTGGATAGTGGCTAAAATCATTTTTTCTCTATCGCTTAAGATAGGTTCTTCAAGTTTAGTAGATAAAACTTCAAGAACAGACTGCTCCCATTTATTGTCGAAAATAAAAAGACTTATTTCATCCGGATAAGCAGTAGTAATGTCCGACACTTTATCTAACAACGCTTGCGTGTCATCAAATTTTTTCTGTAACTCAGCAGAAGTGAGTCTTGTTGATAAATTACAAATCTCTGTAATTACATCATCTGTTACAGAAGAATTACGGCGATTATTCTTTATTTTGGAATCTACTTCAGCCCAACCGCCAGGCTGTTTTAGAATAGAACCTAATCTTATCCAGTGGTACTTTGGATTGAGAGGGTTTTTATAATCTAAGTATTTATCATATTCGTTTTGGATAGCTTCGAGTTCTGCTTGAAGAGTTGTAACTTCTGCAAGCTTTTTATCTATCTCCGTTTGCACATTGACTTGTCCACCTAACAGAATTATTGTGCCAAGTCCATCGTCATCTATCTTTACATTTTCGTCGATGTATTTTTCGTTAAATACAAACAACTTGGAATCTTCGGAAAGAGTAATTGATTGGTTTTCTGCATTTATTAAAGATGCTGTCAAATCAGTTGGAAAAGTATTATTAGCAATAGAAGATAATCCTTCTGAAATGGTGCTTTTTCCACTTCCGTTCTTTCCATATACAATGGAAATTCTATCATTAGAGTTCGGGAAAAGAATAAGGTTTGCTTCGTCATTGAAACATCTACCGTGTATTTTTCAAACCTTTAACATTTTCCAACATAAATTTCACCTCTCTTGGATTAACCATATTAAACGATTTTTTATTTCTCTTCAAATAACGAAGAAAGTTTATTTCTGATTTCAGTATCGCTCGGGACTTTTCTGACCCCGTATCCCATAATGCGCCCATCGGCGTGATGACGTAAATGAGGCAATATAAATTCGTAAACAAATCAGTTGCGAACTCATATTTTCCTCTGCTTAGCAGAGCACCTCAGAGACACCCATTCATAATGTTGATTGCAAAATTCACAAGCTGTATGTCTGAGTATGATTCTTGATGATAACAAAACATGGAGCATTATCAGCCTATTTAATATCTAAGTACCCTAGCTCTCTCAGTTCTCTAAGGATACCACGAAGCTCTGAATCTTCTTTTGATGAAATGCCGTCAAATTTTTTGCAAAGCATTTCAGAAGGATTTTCTGCGTTTAAAATCTAAGCAAGAAGTCGTTCTGAGTTTATAGGTAGTCTTTTAAAATCTGTCATTTTGTTTCAGCTCATTTATTTGGATTCGGATATTTTAAGATACAAGCTATTAAGCTGTTTCACTATTTTCAATATTTCCTTTTCATCATCATATTTTTGGTGTGCTTCTTGAGATAAGAGGGATATCTTTTTGTGAAGAGGATTATCTTTATCATATTTAGGAATATAAATGCGAGGACGTATAGGGAAAGATCTTGAATCTGAGGAATTTATAACATATTGGAATGCGACGGGTGTATTCATTATTCCACAAATAAAATGTGCTTCTTCTAGAGTAATAAAACGCCCCTCGGTATCTTCACATATTGAAACAGCGTGATTTTGGAATAGTGGTCTCTTTTTTCCACCCCAAGATGTGTTAATTGAAGAAACAACAGCTGCACCCCATCTGGTATTATCTCTAAACACCACATAATTCTCGGCAAAGCTATATGCCCCGACACGTGCAAGTTTGTAATACTCTCCCTCTTTGCCAATTATTCTTTCATTATAGGTAGTCTGAGCAAGAATCAGATCTTTGTGCTTTTGATAAAAACGCTGCCAACTTGGGTGCTGTACGAACAAGCTCGTCGAGTTTTTATCGGCACTCGTGTGTTTCGTTCATCATAAGGGAAAGGAACAATATACCCGGAGAACTCTATATGGAAAGGATATATATCCACACCTTTTATAAGTGGGTGTAAATATTTTGTTTCCAACAATTCTACAGTTTGCGGGATATGGTATTTAGCTTTTTTTTTGATTTGTATATTTTTCAGACTTGTGCAAGAGTGTGTGGACGGCAAGCCTGATTCCTCAAATATCATCATTTCCTGCGGGTAGAACTCAATGCCTTCTCTGCCTATGTATTGCGATTCGCCAGCTACGGACATAAATTCATTAAGTTGCTGTCTTGAATCAACATAAGCAAAAAGTTTTTTGTCCTATGACAAGTGGCTGCAATTCCTCTATGCACATCAAAATATTCATCTAATGAAAGAGTTTCGCAATTATCATAATTCTTTCGCTTCTTTAATACAAACCAATCAACGTCAACCCCATTTTTTGTAATCAACAGGTTCTTTTGTCATATAAAATGTCAAAAAATTTTTTTGAGTGACTGGTTTAAACGGATGTCCTGCCTTTGTCCAGTTTGTAAACTTCTTAAAATAAAGTCGTGAATCATCGGAAAGATACATATTTCTGAAGCCTTCATAAGACTGCTGGGAGATAAGAGGTTCGGGCATTAGAAATCCTAATATTCCTGAGTCGGTTAGCCAGTTTTCTGCCACTACATTCGAAATGAGTGCGCAAATGTTTAGGTTAATACCGCCTGTAACTTTGTCCCCAGAAAATAGTTTTCTAGAGATGCAAAGAGACTTAATTTTGTCACGATACCCCGAAGGTAGGCTTTTCCAATCAACCCATGGTGGATTTCCAACTATAATATCAAACTTTCCTAAATTAGCCGTTGTTAAATAGTTTGTAATAATTCTGGCCCAAATACCATCCCACTTTCTCCGCTCTAAATCTACTAATGCATCGGAAAGCTTATGAAGTTCTTCCTTGATTTTTTTGGTGAGTTCATTTGGGTTCACAAGTTCTGCTAAACAATTATAAGTACCTTCTACATCCAAAGCTTTAATGTATAGCTCAATCTTAGTCATTGCCTTGGAAAACTTGAGGGGGTCTTGCACCATACATGCCGGAACTAAAATATTTATGGGAGATACTAGTGTATTAATAGAATACTCCAAACAATCAATCCCATCATATTTACGCTTTTTAGGAACGTATGAAGAGTCGCCAAGATATATGGGTATTTCCAATTCTTCTTGAGATTCGAGCAAATGAGAAATGTTTATAAAATAATTAACTCTAGCTGTCAAGACTGCTACAGGATTTAAATCAATGCCTTTAACACGATTTAATACTTCGTGTAGCTGTTTTTCTTTTGATCCTCCCTTTGTTTCCTCAAGCACTTTATCAATCATAACTGTGATAAAAGTTCCTGATCCGCAGCAAGGATCTAAGCCTTTCCAGTTTGTTGTATCTGATAATCTAAGTGCTTCATCGACAACCTGCTTTGCAAGCCATTGTTTAGTATAATATTCGCCCAGAGCATGACGCACAGCAGGCGGCATCATCCCTTGATACAATTCTTTAAAAAAATCATTAGAATTCTTCTGCGTATTTAATACAGCCTTGTCAGAATATCTGCTTAAGACTTTAAATACATCGGCAATGCTTTTTGAAATATCGATAGACCACTGTTCTTTTGCGGCATACCAAGAGAAAAAATCCCCCTCCAACAAATTAGTAATGCCGTAATCCCTGAAAATTGCTCCCTCCTCAAGCAAGGCAAGCTGATATCGCAAGGCTTCACTATCACAATCTACTAATGTTTCAAAATCAATCAGTGATTCATTATATCTAACTATACTTAAAATCCTATAAGCGACAATTTTTACAATTATTGCGTAGGCGGTTTGAAGTGCAAAAAGAGCAGTATATTCTTCATCGTTTTTCGAGAATGACACTCCGATTAACTTTTCAAGTGAAGTCTTTCTGTCAATAATTGCTTGCTGTTTAGAGACATCATCGTGAGCTAAATTAAACAGTTCTTTCCACTCATTAAACAGCATTTGAGTTTTAGGTGTAATGGAGTTCGATAAATTATCATATAAAACTTTTACTAATGCAAATGCAATTCCATTATTTTCCGGAGGATTACAAAAATTCTCAACAATATTTTTAGAGGTTAGTGCTGTTAATTTTAATCTGATTATGGATTGCACTAATCTGTCTAATTGTTCAAACGAGAGTTCATAGAAACTTTCTATGGTTATTCCTTTTTCATTTTTAACTACAAAACACCCTTTTGTTCCATCAGTTACAAATCCTACTGATTCCCCTTCAAAATCAAGCCCTACAAGATAATTAGAAATTTGATTAACTGCTCTATCTATTTGTTCTTCACTTGAAAGTGTGGAAGGCTGTTTGAATTCTATTACCAGAGCACCAATAGCAGTGTCTGCTCTGCCTTTGGTTACGTGACGCTTTGTTGATACTGCAGCTTCTTTTACGGGATTGTATTCAAAGCCAAGCGGTTCAAATACATCACGAAAGAAGGCAAAAAGCTCGCAGTCGAAATAACTCTCGATAGTTGCTTCATTAGGTGCCGTTTTTGCCTTGTTTGAAATTCTACGACACATATCTTTGAGAAGAGCTTTTATATTCTTTTGAATTAACGATAGCAATATATTGTTTTTTGTTTCAATACATTCATATATTGTTTGCTTTCAGCCATATTAATTCTCCTTATATCCTACTAACACTGAGGTGTTATATATCTACAAAATTCGCACTAATGTTGCAATTGAATTTTGACTTGAGAAAATGGTATGTTCTAATGATAATCGATTATATAGATGCGTTTTTATTCCTCAATGTTATAAAACTCATCTAACACATAGGTCTTAACCGGTGTTATGTACAGTTCATATCTTATAACCAGCCTTACTAATTCGTTGCCGTCAATCAGTGTAATGGGTGAACCTTCTCTTGCGGCAACTCTTGCAGCATTGGTAAATCTACCGTTTGTGATAAATACACCGTAGTCTGCTTGATACTTATTCATGGCACCTAAGAACTGGTTGATTTCCGGCTCGGATACGGGAGCTGCGTTATATCGTTTGCATTGGATGACTACTCGTGTAGTTCTGAAATCATTAGCATCAATGTGATATCCGTAACCATCAATACCACCGTCATTGCTGATTTGAACACCTTTTTTCGGTGAATTCAACACCCATTCGGTTTAACAAAGCTCTTGAAAAAGCTTCAAACTTTTTTGGGTGACATTTTGGCAATAGCGGTAAGCAAATTTTCCTTGAAATCGTCTTTGATTTTTTCTTCGGCTTGTGTTTCTTCTTCATTATCGCTGATATCAACAACTTTATTTTTCTTGTTGTTTTTGCTCAGTTCTTCCCAATGCTTCTTGGAAGTTTTCGATAATCTCTTTTTGAACATCAAGGCTGTCAAGATCAAGATACAACCCTTTTTTCTGTCAGAGTAATCGGGGATGAATCTGTGTATGTCAACAAATCATTAAAATACAAATCTTTGATAGCAAAGTTGAATTTGAAATTAAACTCTTTATATGTGTTGCCGGTTTGCTTCGATTTCTTTTCAAGCACAGAGTATTCAGCAATTTGGTCATCCATATCTGCAATGCGTTCTTTGATTTCAGAACGCTCTAATTGACCACCTGCTTCTTGCAATACCTTTAATATGGGTTTAATCAAATATGCGATTTTACCTTCTGAAGATAAAGTCTTTAAATTCATAATCAATCCTTCTATTCTTATATGTTATATCAAAACTTCCCACTTGCCGTAGCGTTTGCCGTCAACTCTACGGATATATTGTTTCTCTTTCAGAGAGTCTATAATGCGCTTTATGCTTCTGACGGACTTTCCTGTTTGTTCTGCAAGCTCAGTTTGCTTAACAGACGGGTTCTTTTTTATTAAATCTAACACGGCAAGTTCTTCTAAAAAGTACATTCCAAAGTGTCAATTTGGCACTTTGGCGTTTCGCTTTTTTGGCACTTTGGGAAGTGTTTTTATCCACAAAATCAACATGCATATAGCGATTTTTTTAATTCGTGATTTGTACCGAGCAGAATGTTCGCGAAAAACAATTCCAAAAACTTCGTGGTGGAATGAATACCTTTTTGCAAATCATTATAGTTTGCTCGAACCAGTGCGTTACGGAAATACCAAGAGTTTTCACGGAACGCATCGTTATTGACACGGAATCCAAAGGTTTTCATGTACTTAATCATAAACACGGCGGTGGCTCTTGTGTTACCCTCGCCAAAGGGATGAATCTGCCAAATATCCGATGCAAATTTTGCAAGGTGCTTCACCGATGCTTCAACCGACAGTCCCTCATAGGAGAACTGCTTTTCGGTGGCAAAATCATAATCCAAAGTGTCTTTTTATGCTTGCCCCAATCAGCGTAGATAACCGTTTCGCCGTTCAGTATCCATTCTTTTTTTGGAAATGTTATACTGACGGATTTGTCCGGCGTGGTCAAATACGCCTTCAAACAATCTGCGGTGAATGGTAATCCATTCGGCAGGAGAAAACTGAAATGCCTTTTCGCCCAAAAGCTTTGTTATTCTTGCAGATACAATATCCGCTTCTTTGGTTTCGTTTTCGGTTTCGGTACAGGTGGTTCTCTGCTCATAATAGCTGTGAATACGCTTTTGAGCCTCGTCGATAGTGATTTTCCCCTCAATGTGTTCCTTTGCGGTATCCAGCAAATAATCAGAGGTTTTCAACCCGTCAACCGCCTGCAGACCGATAGCAGTTTGCCAAGCTTCGCTTTTTTCGGCTCTTTCAGGCTCACCCTGTCTGATATATTCTTCAAGTTCAAATTGCCAATTCTTATCGGGCATATTTGCACCTCTTTTCTTACAATTCTTCCGTCTTAAAGGTTGTATAACCTTCATAGTAGTAACTGTGGTCGATGCCTTTCATATAGACCTCACGGCTACTAATTTCGTCTGTAAGCGCACCTTTTAACAACACTTTGATTTCCACATCTTTGATAGGGCTGCGCTCCATTGCAAGCAGATAATCTTCTTTATCAACCCTACTCCAATCGACAACTTTGCCTATTTCATTTTTTAAGATATGGTCGAGCCAAATGCGGGTACTGCGACCGTTACCCTCACGGAAAGGGTGGGCAATGTTCATCTCAACATACTTTTCTACTATCTCGTCAAAGTTTGACTGCGGCATTTTATCAATGTTCTCAAGTGCCGCCTGCAAGTACATTAAGGGGGCAAAGCGGAAATTTCCCTTTGCAATATTGACTGTTCTGAGTTCGCCTGCAAAGTCGTAAATGTCCTCGAAAAGATACTTGTGAATTACCTGTAAGGTTGAAAACTTGCCGGCAGGAAGATTATCTAAAATACCCTTTTCAAAAAGTTCCGCAGCCTTTTTCTTGCTGATGCGTTCTTCTTCACGGGAAAGGTCGGCAGAGCTTGTCAGCCCTAACTTATTTTCAAGTGCCATATTGCACCTCCAAAATCGAACTATAATATTCCTGAAATTATAACGATTGCAACTACAATAATTACAATACCTACTAAAAATGTCATACAACCGGCAGCCTGTGGGGATGATTTTCTATGATTAGAAGTCGGCTGAGAATAAGTGTATGTATGGGATTCCGGCTTATGAGCTTGTACCGGTTTTTGAGCCTGACGAGGCTTGGTGGCTTTAGAATATAAAGCGAGAGGGTCGGTTTGATTCATTATGCGTGAATAAAAATCGTCAAGCCACACAGTATCACACGGTTCACACATGTTTTGCTCGGTGCAATCAGGTTCATGTGCTATTTGATTTCTAACCCAACGGTAGTGTTTCAGTTGTTTTAGGTCATCATCCCAACCTCTTACAAGATAAGAACCACGGGGAGTATTTATCATTTCATCAATATAAGCGGATATACGCCTATCGTCATTTAATACTTCGCCGCATAGTTTTTCAAGATGTTTATACGATTCAATAAAACCCATATTATACATCTCCAAAACTTACTTATCCGCCGCAACGCCGGATTTCATCCAAGCGTCTACTTCGCTGACCTTGAATTTCCAAAGGCGACCGATTTTTTGCGGCGGGCATATTTCTTTTTATCAAGCGAGTACGGTGTCACGGCTGACACCGAGGTATTCGCAAATTTCTTTCATTGAGTACCAGCGTTCGATGTTGGAATCCATTAAATTATCCTCACTTTCGGGCAGATATAATTATACAGTTTTAGTATAGCATATTTTAGTCTTAAAATCAAGGATTATTGCGGATTTATAAAGGAATGCTGGGAAAATATTATAAAAGCGGAACTGCTTTTGTTACAGTTCCGCTTGGAAAAATCGGTTGTTTATTGACAAAAAATGGCTATTCTTTCTTCTTCCTATTCGGAAAGCTGCCCTCAAGCCATTCTTCAAACTCCGCAAGGGTGATGTTGCCGTCGGAGCATTCGTCACGCTTTGTCATCGCCTGATATTTCCACTTTTTGAAATCGGGCTCTTTAATCTGTCTTTACACGAACACGGGCGGCATAACGCTTGTAATACTTTTGATACAACCCAATGGCGGCATTGTCCGCCATTTTCTTTTGTAGTTTTCCTGTGCGGCTAAGTCCTGACAGTTTCGGGTTTCACCCTCGGCAATACGGTCGCAGTAGTTTGTATCGTGGTTGCCCTTCATAATAAAATACTTACCGCAGCGTTTGCACTTTCTGAAACGGACATTGTGTTCGAGCATTTTCGTGAATTCCATTTCAAGAATTTCAGCGACCGAGCCGAACACATATTGGCGGCTGATAAAATGAGGCAAATTTATCAAAGCTACAATATTTTCGGGAGTTGTCCCGAATTTTTCGGCAAAAGCTCCTTGTGGGCGTCATTCGGTATCGGGCTTTGAGAAAATCTTTCTTTCAGCCCTTAAATATCCATACCGTAAGGCATTTCTTTTCCGCTCATTGTATTTGAAAAAGCAACTTCTTCCGTTCTCTCAAGAACGGAGACAAACCTTTAGAGAACGGTAAATATAAAACCTTTCAGACGGCAATCTGTCCGCTAAAAGCCTCAGGATAATAATCTTCGTCAAAGCAAAATTCAATCATCTCACGATATTCCTGTTGGAGTCTCAAAAAGATAATTGCCGTACCATAATGTTTGCTTCTTTTTATCGCCCCTTTTTTTGAAAACAGGGGGGACAGATAGCCGAATACAGAGAGGTATAGACTATGTCTTTAATATTGATTATGGTTTCGGAATATTCGTAGTATTCTTCCACTCGCTCTTGCAATTGACTGTAAATTTTTCTCTGGTTCGTCTTTATGAATCGGAGATTTTTTTTCACGCCTTCTTGCTGTGCAAACTTGTAAAGCAGATTTTCAATCTCAACCAATTTAAGTTGTTCTGAATTGCAGATTTGAAATCCGCATATATAAAAAATCCAATATGCCCCTCGCCGTATTGCAAGTTGATTCTTGCACCGCTCAAAAACATTATTAAAAGGCAATTTCGAAACCCTTTATCTTTATCCCAAAGATACTGGTTTCTCTGTATTCGGCACCTTCAAAAATCTATTTGAAATCTGCTTTGAAAATACATCTTGTTGCTTTTTATTGCGCTCTATGTATTCAGGCAATTCTGTATCGTTAGCAAAGTTTTTTTTGCAGTGATTTCTTCTCCGTATATTCCTCAATGAGATGATTCATAGAAAAGTATTCATTGCCTTCATCGACCGTTATATGAATTCGCTTGTCATCTTTGCTGAAACTGGCGTAGTTATAGAAATATTTTAACCTTTACATTTTCTCTGTCGGAGCGATTCAGGTTGTAAATCTCGTTTTTTGTGGGTTTGTAATCAGAGTAATCTTTCTTCATTTTCTCGCCCTCATTTTTAGAAAATCGGTTATTGGATATTTTTTAGACAATTAACATAACTACAAACAACATTATACAAAAAGTATTGCCTTAATGTCAACACATAGCTATAATAAATTTGCAAATCAAGATTGCACAGTGTTTGATTTTCTAAAATTGAATGACCGTCCGAATGGGATATGACTTTGCGATAACAGTCGGAAGACGACTCAAGCGAAGCAACGCCGGGGGGGCAGGGATACAAAAAAGACATTCGGGCAAAACGGCGAAAAAGACAACAGAAAAAACCTCCATTCTATCTGTTGCCTCGTACATAACTGTTTATATCGTGCAGCTTATTTCTCCCTAAAGGAGTAAGTTAAGAAAATGAGAAAAACAGAATTGAAAGAGCTTTTACAAAATGATGTTCCCGGATTACCCGATATTGTCACGGTAGCTCAGCTTCAACAAATGCTCGGCGTAAGCCGACACTTGGCGTACGACCTGATGCTGCGGATATATCTCCGGCGTTAAAATCGGAAACGCTTAAAAATTCCAGCGTCAATGTCATCAATTATGTTATGGAAGAAGCGTGTGAAGAAATGCAAGTTGAAAAGTTGAAAACAATCGATGCGGACAATGCTGCTCTCAACGCCGATGAGAAAAACCTTATTTTTAGAAGCTGGACGGCTTGATACCGCAAGGACTCAGCGCGTGCTTTCGGGTTCAAGTAAAATCGGCAAGAGCTGGCTTATGCTTTGCCTCTCATGCCCTCAAGTGGCGAGAGGACAACCCGTGTGGGAATTTGAAACCCACAAGAAAGCGATGTGCTTTATTCTGCTTGGAAGCAAGAATACAAAGCCGATCAGGCCTCCAAATCAAGGCATTTAGCACTGCCCGGAACTTCGCATTGCCACAACTAGTTTTCAAATCGGAGACGGATTAGAACAGCAAATTGAACAGTATCTTTCCGACTTTTCCGAAAACAAAAGCTTGTCATTATCGACGCTTTCAAAGGATGCGAGGAATTCAACGCTGCGAGGAAAAGAATACGCAGAGGCGACTGGAAACGGCTGATATCGGCACTGAAATTTTTCCGGACAAGTACGGCATCGCTGTTATACTGCGTATTCATCACGTCAGAAAGCTGAAAGATGATGTCAACGCGACCTGATAATCAACCGGAATTGTCAGAGTTCAGCGGTATCACGGTGCTGGCAGATGCAATTTTGTTTGAAGCGCAGCCGTGCCAGCGAGGCAAGGAACGCGCTGCTTGCCACAGGTCGAATATTGCATATCAGGGAGCTGACCGCGAGAGTTTGACGACCAGTCACCTGATCCTTAGGGAGTTGGTCAGGCGAGCAGGATAATTCACCGTGAAGAGTCAACTGGTTGATTTTCCAGTATCGGAATTTTATGAAAGTGGCACACGGCGGCAGCGGAACTTATAACGCAGGTGAACAAACGAAACCGAGGTTACATAAATATAAGCCGACAAAATGCCGATTTTCTTGTTTTCAATACATCAGATACAAAACAAAATGCG